>Ga0302326_10002247_pt1 | contig 47262 bp, 40 predicted proteins | sample Palsa_T0_3_FD_202264 | JGI IMG/M metagenome (GOLD analysis project Ga0302326, IMG submission 202264) | Peat permafrost microbial communities from Stordalen Mire near Abisko, Sweden - Palsa_T0_3 | ecosystem: Environmental > Terrestrial > Soil > Palsa > Peat permafrost | place: Sweden: Abisko... | reverse complement strand
GAGGGCCACGTGTCCGTCGAGTTCGCCTTGCAACGTCGAGTCTGCCGGCAGCAGCGGCTTGAAGCTCGCAAGGTCGATCGCCTGGGCGCGCAAGTCGAGCGTAATCGGCGCCTGCGCCGGACCGAAGCCGAACGGCGCGATTTCGAGCGGAACGGAACCCGCGAGATACAACGTCCCCTTCGCGAACCCGATCTCCGCATCGCTCAGAACGAGATCGCGCCCGGCTAGACTGAATTCGCCGAGTGCCTGCGGGATCGCGACGCCGCCAAGCGTCGCGCTCTCGAGATCGAAGCCGCCGGTGACGCGCGGCTGCGAACGCGTCCCTCCAACCTTGAGGTCGACTTCACCGGCGCCCGTGAGCGGCGCACTCGAGCCGCGCAGCCGGGCGGCAATCGCCCCGACGTCGGGACTCTTTGCATGCAACGCAAACGCGATCGGATCGCGCGCTCCGAGCCCGAAACTCCCGGACCCGGTCACCGAAAGCGCAGGAAATTCGAGATCCGCGCTCGTGATCGTCGTGCGGCTCACCGTCGAAGTTGTCGCGATCTCGAGGCGGTCGACCGGGAAGCGCCCGAGCGATCCGCCGACGAGCGTCACGTTCGTGCGCATGTCCGGATTGCGCAGCGGCCCGGCGATGCGGGCGTCGGCGTCGACGCGCCCTGCGATCGGAAGTTGCAACCCGACCGCGGGCAACCACACGCCAAGATCGAGATCGCGGAGTTGCGCCGTGCCGTCGAAGCGCGAGCGCTCGAGCAGTTTGTCGACCGGCGCTTGTCGCGGGACCACGAGCGAACCGGCGAGCGCGAGCCTGCCGGAGGTTCCGCCGAACGCGACCTTTCCGGTAACGTCGGGTCCGTGCGACGTCCACCGCGCGGTCGCGTCGCCCAGGTCGAAGCGCCGGTAACGCAAGCCCGCGATCGCGATGTCCGCGCTCGTGTTCACGCTCGGTCCGCGTTTGCGGAAGCTGACCGCGACCCGGCCGGTCCCGCCGAGCGTGTCGCCCGTATCGAAGAGATCGTTGAAGTCGGCAAGATCGGCCGACTTCGCCGCGACCCGAACGGAGGCGTCGCCTCCCGCAAAGCTCGTGCCGAAGGTCGTCTCGGTCGTACCGACCGTTGCGAGGCCGGCGACGAACAGGCTCGACGGCGTTACCACAAAACGGGCTGCGCCGTCGCGGAACGCCATGCCGCTGACGCCGCCTTCGGGAATCGCGAGCCGGCCGCTGAGCGCGAGCGCACCCGGCGTTCCGCGCACGCGCGCGTCGCCTTCGGCGGTTCCGACGAGGCCGTTCTGCTCGCGGGTCAAGCGTTGTTCGAAGGGCGCGAGTTGCACGGTTGTCAGATGGACGCCGACGTCATAACGCGGCGCGTGCGACCCCAGATCCGCGACCGAGCCGGACAGCGTGCCGAGCGCCGCGCCAACGACGGCGTCGGTCGCGTGCAGATCGAGCCGCTCGCCCGCAAGGGTCACGTCGCCGTTCGCATCGAGCGGCAGCCGGTCGATTGTCGCCGCGCCGACGGCTAGGCCACCGTCGAATCGCGCTTGGTTCCCACGCGAGTGCAACGCTCCGATCGCCGCGACTTGTCCCGCACCAAGCGGTGCAATCGCTCGCAGCCGCAACGCATCCGCACCGGCAAGCGACACGCCGACGCCACGCGCACCTTCGAGCGTTCCCGCGGCTGCGAACGCACCGCCCGCAACGCGCGCCGTTGCCGCGTAGACGCGGAGCGATTTGCCCGCCACCGCAAGCGTTCCGGAGAGCCCGTCAACCGGGACGCCGTGCACCGTTGCATCGCGCGAACGTTCGCCGCGGGCTTGAACGACCGTACGCTCGGGCGAGATCAAGAGCGCGACCGGCCCATCGAGCGCTCCGCGCGCGCCGAGATCCCCGGTGAAGCCGCGCAGTTGCGCGAAGCTCCCGCGGTATGCGCCTGCAAGCGCGAGCGTACCCCCGAGGTAGGCGCCCGTCCCGCGGAAGGTTCCCCATGGCCCGCGCGCGGCGACGTTGCCGAGGTGCAGGCTCGCGAAGCGCCCGGCCAGGGTCCCCGAAGCCTCGTCGATCTGCACCCCGCCGACCGCCAACCGGCGCGCACGGACGGCGCCGGCGATCCGGAAATTCGACGGCGGGCCGTCGCCGGCAATCGAGCCGTCGAGCCGCCCGCCGAATACCGGCGGGGCAAGCGTCAGCCCGGGCAGGTGCGGGTCGCTCGGGAGGCGCGCGTACGAAACGTCGTGGGCGTCGAGCCAAAAGCCGCTTTCGCTTGCGATCCGGTTGAGATAAAAGGTTCCGGCCGCACTCGCGCCGCCGCTCTGCGCGATCCACAGCGGGCCGAATGCGCCGTCACCGTCCGGATCGACGTGGAAGACGCCCAAGAGCGTCGTCCCTCCGCCGCTTCCATCGGCGACGCCGCGCGCATCGAGCCGTGTCCCGTCGCCTGCGATCAGTGCCGTCGTGTGCACCGCCGCACCCGGTGCGATTTGCGCGAGATAGGGAACGCGCGCGGCCGGCCCGCGCGCGTCGACGACCAACTGCGCGTGCGTTACGTCGCCGAGCGCGACCGCACCATCGGCCGCGAACGCTACACCGCCGTACGTTCCGTGCGCGCCGACGACGTCGACGGCGCTGTCGTAGTATACGGCGCGACCGGCGGCATCGGCGAAGGGAAACGCGCCGTACGCAAGCCGTCCCGCTTGCACGTGCGTAATCGAAAGCGGAGCGCCGACCGCACTCTCGAGCAAAGACGCGACGCGGACCGTGCCCCGCAGCGGAAGGTTCCGGGAGAAGGTAAAGAGTTTGCGCAGCGCCTCGAGGGGGGCGTTTTCGGCGATGATACCGAGCCGAAACTGCGGCGCAGCGCGATCGAAGAGGCCGCCCGACAAGCGCACGCCGACCGTGCCGACGCGCCCCCGCACCTGCCGGGTGACGAGCCCGTCCTCGTACAGATCGACACGGCCGTGCAAATCGCTCGCCGGCTCCACGAGCCCGGGCACGTGGATCGTCCCATCCTCGAGCTGCCCCGTCCCGCCCACATGGTACGCCACCGAACCATCCGCCGACGGCCCGAAGGTGTAGACGCGCAGATCGACGTCGCGCGCCGTCGCGCTATAAACCTCGGCCGACGGTGTATTAATGAAGTAGTCCGCCAGCGGCGCGATCGCGACGTAGCCCGCGCGCACGCGGTGGATCGCATAGCCGCTTGCATCGATGCGTCCGGTCGCATCGAAACCTTGCGCCGGCGCGGACGCAACCCGGCCATCGAAGCGGTAGGTGCTGCGCGCCGCGCTGTCGATCGTCGCCGCTCCGGCGACTCCGTCGGCCCACAGCCGCCGCGCGACCGGCAGCGCGCGGTTCGGATCGAGCAAGGTCACGCTGCCGTCGTGCACGAGTACCCCGAACGCGAGCGGAGCGCCGCCCCCCGGCGCCGGCGCTTGAGCCGGGGCGCCCGAGGCCGCCGCGTTACCCGAAATGTTGAAGCTCCCGTCGGCGAACCGGACGATCACAAGCCGCGGGCGCTCGAGTGCGACCGAGAGCAGGCCGTAGCGATGCGCGCCGCCCGGCAAAAGGTCGCGCAAACGGTAGCGGATCTCGACCGAGTCCGCGTCGAGCACGGTTTGGCCGCGGTGCGCGAGGTGAAGATCGCGAACGAGCGCTCGATCGCCTTCGAGCCGCAACTCGCCGAACGACACCTGGTAACCGCTTGCAACGTCGGCGATCGCAGCGACGCTCGCTCGCCCAAGCGGTGCGCCGAACAGCAAGACGACCGCCAGCACCAGGGCGGCTGCGAGCGCGATTCCGATGCGGGCAGTGCGAGCTTGCAACGCGTTTGTTTCCCCCCGGATGCTTAACGCATCGTTCGGGCGGTAGGTCCTGGGGCCTTAGAGATCGAGGTTCTTGACGCTGCGCGCGTAGGCTTGGATCATATCCCCATCCGCTGGCGCGGATGGGGACCCCGGGGTTGGAAGAGCCTCCGGCGGCGAGTTCATCCAAGCAGCCTTATCGTGGCGACTACAAGTCAAGGTTCTTGACGCTGCGCGCATACGCTTGGATGAACTCTTTGCGCGGCTCGACCTTGTCTCCCATGAGGGTCGTGAACATCTCGTCGGCGGCGACCGCATCCTCGAGCGCCACTTGCTTGAGGCGACGGCTTTCGATCGCCATCGTCGTTTCGGAAAGCTGCTCGGCGTCCATCTCACCGAGCCCCTTGTACTGCTGGATGAGGAAGTCTTTCGGATCGTCCGTGCCGATGATCCCCTTGAGCTCGTCTTCGGTGAAGGCGTAGCGCTGCTTCTTGCCGCGGCGCACGCCGTAGAGCGGGGGCTGCGCGATGTAGACGAAACCCTTCTCGATCAGCGCGCGCATCTGTTGGTAGAAGAACGTCAGGAGAAGCGTGCGGATGTGCGAGCCGTCGACGTCGGCATCGGTCATGATGATCACCTTGTGGTAGCGCAGCCGCTCGACGTCGAAGTCCGCCGCGATCCCCGTACCGAGCGCCGTGATCATCGCCCGGATCTCTTCGTTGGCGAACACCTTGTCTTCGCGCGCCTTCCAAACGTTGAGGATCTTCCCGCGCAGCGGTAAAATCGCTTGCGTCCGGTAGTCGCGGCCCATCTTGGCGGTCCCGCCGGCCGAATCGCCCTCGACGAGAAAAATCTCCGAAACCTTCGGATCCTTGTCGCTGCAGTCGACGAGCTTGCCCGGCAAACCCATGCCGTCGAGCGCGCTCTTGCGGCGCGAGAGGTCCCGCGCTTTCTTCGCGGCTTCGCGGGCGCGTTGCGCCTGCATGCACTTCTCGACGATCGCGCGCGCGTATTTCGGATTCTCTTCGAAGAAGAAATCGAGACGCTCGCTGACGAGGCCGTACACGATGCTGCGCACTTTGGCATTCCCGAGTTTGGTCTTCGTTTGCCCTTCGAACTGCGGCTCTTCGAGCTTCACCGAAACGACCGCCGTCAAACCCTCCATGCAATCGTCGGTCGAAAGGTTCGCGTCGGATTCTTTGAGGACGCCACGCTTGCGCGCGTACGTATTGACGGCGTTCGCAACCGCGGTGCGAAAGCCGAGCAAATGCATGCCGCCTTCGATCGTGTTGATGTTGTTCGCGTACGAGAAGATCGTTTCGGTGTAGGTGTCGGCCCACTGCAGCGCGCATTCGATCGCGACGCCCTCGCGCTCGCCGTTGGTCGAGATGATCGGATGGAGCGGATCTTTCTTGTCGTTGAGGTGCTCGACGAACGAAACGATCCCGCCGTCGTAAAGAAATGTCTTCTCCTTCGGCTCGTCGGGCCGCTCGTCGCGCAAGGTGATCGAGAGCCCGCGATTGAGAAACGCCAGCTCCCGCAGGCGCTTCTGCAAGATATCCCAATGGAAGTCCGTCGTCTCGAACATCGACCGGTCGGGCAGAAACCACACGTACGTCCCGGTGCCCTCGGCGTTGCGCTCGAGGACTTTGAGCTTCTGTGTCGTGATCCCGCGCTCGAACCGGATCTCGACGAGCTTTCCGTCGCGCCTGACCCGCACGATCATCTTTTCCGAGAGCGCGTTAACGACCGAGATGCCGACGCCGTGCAAGCCGCCCGAGACTTTATAGCCGCCTTTCGCGCCGAACTTCCCGCCGGCGTGCAGCATCGTCATCACCACTTCGACTGCCGGCATCTTCTGCTCGACGTGCATGTCGATCGGGATGCCGCGGCCGTCGTCCTCAACCGAGCACGAACCGTCCTTGCCGAGCACGACGCGGACCGTGGTCGCGAAGCCGGCGAGGGCTTCGTCGACCGCGTTGTCGACCGCTTCGTAGACCAGTTGGTGGAGGCCGCGTTCGGCCGTATTCCCGACGTACATGCCGGGGCGCTTGCGAACCGCCTCGAGCCCTTTAAGGACCTCGATCTGCTCGCCGGTATAATCATTCATCAACGTGCTTTATTCGACGAATCGCCCGAATTCGCCTTATCCGGGGCAGCCGGCCAAAGCAGCGCATCGAGTTCGGGACCGAGCAGGTTGCGCACGACGGCCGGGGTTATACGGTCGGGCGCCAGCCGCGATTGCAGCAACACGTACGAACTTGCGACGTGGCGCTCGAGCCCGGAGCTGCTGAGTTTCCCGGCGCGTTTCGCGCGCTCCAAGACAAGCCACCACCGTTGCAAGAGATGTCGCCGCGAGCGCTCGAACTCACCGGCGCCGAGGGTGGGGAATTGCTCGCGGAGTTCCTCAAGCGACAGCCACGGCGCTAAATACACGATTCGCTCGAGCCGGAGCGCGCGGTCTTTCTCGGCCGCGCCGGCGCACGGCGCACACGTCTTTGCCGCGGCCTCGAGCGGAGCGCCGCAGCTCGAGCACGCTGCGCGCGTGCTGCGGCGCACGCCCGCGATTCGCCGGCGAAGCCGCTCGAATGCCTCCGCAACGTCGGCTGCCGGTTCGGGCGGCGGCTCGGGACTGTTCCGCCGCTCCGTCCGCGCCCGAACCCCGGCTTTCCGCGACGCGGGCGGCCGCAGCAACCCCGAGCGAAAGGTTAAGCGCTCAATTTTGCTGGCTGCCGGAACCTGGGCGAGGCCCCCCAAGATCGCGATCGAGAGCAATTGAAGCTGCTGGCTCCACGCGCTCGAACGCGTCGCGATGACCAGCGCCGTACCGGAGATCTCGACCGGCGTGCAATGCGCTGCGACCGCCGGCCCGACGATCGCCGGCCACGCCGCGGCGATCGCGTGCAAGGGGTCGAGCGCCCCCGCGCGGCCGGGCTTCCACCCCTGGATCGCTTCGCGCAGCGGTTGCAGCGGCATCGCTTTACGCTACGCGCTCGAGCGTTGCCGCGGCAATGCGATAGGCGGCGCCGTTTGGCAAATCCAGCTCATGGGTCGTCGTCACAAAGGCTTGCTCGAACGACCCGACGCCGTGCAAGAACGCCGCCTGCCGCTGCGGATCGAGCTCCGAGAGCACGTCATCGAGCAGCAACAACGGTGCCTCGCCCGAGCGCGCCTCAAGCTCGCCGTATTCCGCGACTTTGAGCGCGAGCACCGCCGTCCGCTGCTGCCCCTGCGACCCAAACGCTCCAAGTGCCGAATCCCCCAGCCGAAACACGACGTCGTCGCGATGCGGCCCGACGAGGGACGCCCCGCGCGCGACTTCCGCCGCCCGTTTCTGCGCGAGCCGTTCCGCAAACGCCGCCGCTACCCCATCGACCGTCGGCACGTCTACCGGAACGTTCGGCGCATACGCGATCTCAAGCTCGCCGTCGCGTTCCCCGACCCACGAGCGATACACGGCTCGCGCGCGCTCGTCGAGCGCCGCAACAAACGCGCGCCGCGCGAGGATCAGTTTCGTCCCGCTTTCGATCAGCCGTTCGTCGTAGGTCGCAAGCAGCGCCTCATCCGGCGCAATCGCACCGCGCAGCAATGCGTTCTTCTGTGCGACAAATTTCTGGTAGTTCGCAAGCGCCCCATAATATGCCGGACTCTCCTGCGCGAGCGCCGCATTGATCAGCGAGCGCCGCGCCGACGGCGGCCCACTCACAAGCCCCAAATGCGCCGGGACAAACGTGACGACGCGCAAGGTCCCAAGATACGAGGCGTACCGCACCCCGCGCCCGTTCACCGTGTACACCTTCCGCAACCCGCTCGGACCAAGGTTGAGCGTACACGACAGCCGCACGCTGCCTGCCGCCATCCGCGCTTCCCCCGAAAGCGCCGCACTCGGCAACCCGCTGCGCACGATCTCACTCTCGCGCGAGGTCCGAAACGATTTCCCGGTCCCAAGCAGACCGATCGCTTCGAGCAGATTGCTCTTCCCCTGCGCATTCGGACCGACCAAAACATTCAGCCCGGGAGCCGGGCTAAAATCCAGAGCCGCATAATTCCGCACGTTGGCCAGAACCAAGTGCGTCAAAATCACGCGCTATACTATTGCCGCAGCGGCATCAGTACGTACATCTGGGTAACGCCCTCGGCCTCGTCGGACGGCCGAATCGCCGCCGGCGACAGCGGCCCGAGAAACTCCATAACGATCTGCGGCGAGTCGATATGATTGAGTATCTCAACGAGGTACCGCGCGTTGAACGCAATCGTAAGGTCCTCACCCGACTGCTCGACTTCCAGCTCTTCATACGCGTTGCCGGTCGTATCCGAATTTGCCGTGATAATGAGCTGCGAACCCGCAACGCTCATCTTCACCATGCTCGCACGATCCCCAGCCACAAGCTCCGCCCGGCGCAGCCCCGCGATCAGCGCGCTCGTATTGACGGTCACCGAACGATCGAACTGGGACGGTATCACCTGCCCATAATTGGGATACTGCCCGTCAACCAAGCGCACGACGATCGACGCATTCGCAGCCGCAAACGCCAATTGATTCCCCGACGGTCCAAGCGCCCCCACTTCAATCGTCTCCGCCCCGCCAAGATTGCGCGCCGCCTCGACCAGCGCCCGCGCCGGAACGATAAATTTCGTCGCCTCCCCATCCCCGATGCCGCGCGCCAGCTTCGCTTGCCATTTCGCCAACCGGTACCCGTCGGTCGCAACCATCGTCAGATCGTCACCGGCGATCTCGAGCAGCGTCCCCATCAAAACCGCTCCACGTGCCTCCTCGCTGGAAGCCGCGAACGTCACCGCATTCACCCCATCGCGAAACGTCCGTCCCTCGATCGCAAACGACGTCCCCTTCTGCGACGACGGCAACGGCGGATACTCATCCGGCGGCAGCGCGTGAAAATCGTAGTTCGAGCGCTCCCACTTCACGCTCGCCCGAGTCGGCGTCCCAGCCAGTTCCATGATACCCGCCGGCAAATTCCCAAGGTATCCGCTGAAAAGCTTCGCGGGAACCGTCACGCTGCCGGGCTCGCTGATATCTGCCGGAAAGATCTGTTCGAGCGTCAGCTCGAGATCCGTCGCGCGCACCCGGATCGAATTATCGCTCGCCGTCAGCAGAACGTTCGAGAGGATCGGCACGGTCGTGTGCGCGTTGACGACTTTGCTTGCGGCCCCGACCGCCGACGCGATGTCTTTGGTGCTGCAGCTAAACTTCACGGATCCACTCCCATCGCCCCGTCCGGGTTCGCATATTCTTTAATAAGTACGTTCGTCGTAATAGTAGTAAGGCGGTTCAATCTGAGGACAACCCCGCAAACCCCGTAACGACGCAGAAATCGGCCCGCAAAAGATGTGCATCGATGAAGCCAAGCTCTGCACATTTCCACCGCCCCCACCGTCCGGGGAGGTTATGCACCCGCAACACCCCACCCTGTGCTGCCCCGTGCACAAGCTGTCTGGGGATTCCAAAAGCATCGCGCTCGGGAGCGGAGCGAGGGTCGCGCGGTCACGCTGCGGGAGCTTACGACGAGGAGCGGAGCCCGGAGGGCGGGGCCGATGCAAACGCCATCCATGGCTGCATCGGCAGGCTCGCATCCGGCTCGCACAGCGACGAGCGGAGCAGCAGCAAAAATCCCATGGATGGGATTTTGTAGCGGTCCCGCAGCGTGGCCGTGCGACCCTCGTGGAGCGCCCCAGCTCGGATCTCGCGGGCCGCCAAGCCCCGATTCACTCAATCGTTTTGGCAGAGAGCCATCAAGCCGCGCACCTTGTTCCGGTAGACCTCGTCGGTCTGCATCTGATCTTTGACTTTGTCGCGCGCATACATAACCGTCGTATGGTCTTTCTTCTGGAAATCGCGCGCGATCTGCGGCAGCGAGCAATCGGTAAGGACCGTCGCGAGGTACATTGCAATTTGGCGCGGCGCGGCAAGGCGTTGGTCGCGCCGCTGATAGTCCATCTCCTTGACCGTAAGCCCGTGCGCCTTGGCGACCCGCTCCTTGATCAGCGCGATCGTGATGCGGCGCGCCGGCGCCGTAGCGACGACGTTCTTGAGAACCTCGGCGGCGAGTTCCGCCGTGATCGGGGACTTGGTGAGCGATGCAAAGGCGACGACCCGGATAAGGGCGCCTTCGAGTTCGCGGATGTTCGAGGGGATGTTCTTTGCGATGAACGAGGTGACGTCGTCGGGCACCGGAATTTTTTCGGACTCGGCCTTCTTGCGCAGGATCGCTTCGCGGGTTTCAAGGTCGGGGGGTTGGATGTCGGTCAGGAGGCCCCACTCGAAACGTGAACGCAGCCGCGACTCGAGGGTTTGAATTTCTTTCGGGGGGCGGTCGCTGGAGATGACGAGTTGGCGCGACGCTTCGTGGAGCGAGTTGAAGGTGTGGAAGAACTCTTCGAGCGTTTGCTCTTTGCCTTCGAGAAATTGGATATCGTCGATCAGGAGGACGTCGACGTGGCGGTACTTATTGCGGAACTCAAGGGTCTGATTGTTTTTGATCGCGATGATGAATTCGTTGGTGAACTTCTCGCTCGAAACGTAGACGATGTTGGCGCTGGGCGTCTGGGCCAAGACCCGGTGCCCGATCGCGTGCATCAGGTGGGTCTTGCCGAGGCCGACGCCGCCGTACAGAAAGAGGGGGTTGTAGGCGCGGGCCGGCGCCTCGGCCACGGCCTGCGAGGCGGCGTGGGCGAACCGGTTGGAATTCCCCACGACGAACTCTTCGAAGCTGTAGCGCGGGTTGAGGTTCCCGTGGCGGATCTCGTCGGAGAACGCGGCCGGCCGCAGGCTCTGGGAGGCCGGCAGGGACTCGTCGTCGGCCGCGCCGCCGTCCTCGGCGACCACAAAGCGGAGGTCGAGGGTCGCCCCAAGGAGCTCGGTCAGCACGTCCGAGATGTCCGCTTTGAGCCGGTTTTCGACCCAGTCGCGGGCAAACGGGGACTGGACGGACAGCACGATCTCGACGTCGCTCATTGCGATCGGCCGGATCGGCTTGAGCCACATTTCAAAGACGGGCTTCGAGTATTTCGGCTCGAGTGCCGCGAGTGCCGCGCTCCAGAGTTCGTTTGATACGCCGGGATGACCGACCGCGATACTCATAGTTGACCGCCTTAGTAAAAACTTTCTCGGAGCAGACTTCCGCGGACGTCTAATACTCCGAGAATGACGTCGTTGGATTGGAGTGCGGCACCACGAGTCCTCCGCTATTTCTCCACGAACTTATCCACTTATGCACAGGCGCCGATTCCCAAGAAAAGCCCAGAAAACGGGCGTTTCCGGGCGGGGTATGTGCCCGCGTCCACAGGTGCTTTCGTGCGGGACCGGCGGCGCGGCGTGGTTCTCCGGGCCGCAAGGGGGCATTTCGTCCACAAAAGCTTCCACAGGTGTGGACAACTTGGGAACCGTTCGCAATAGCACTTTCTGCGGTTGACGCGGGGCTTTGGCTCTCGCTATACTTGGGGGTCTGTTTTCGGAGGCATCCCACACGTGAAGCGCACCTTCCAACCGCACAATCGCCGCCGGAAGCGGGTCCACGGTTTTCTCGAGCGCATGAGCACGAAGAACGGACGCCGCGTGCTCGCTGCTCGCCGGAGAAAAGGCCGTCATCGCCTGACGGTCTAGGCCGGCTTCGGACCGTGCGCTGGTACGACCGGCTGCGCCGCTCGAGCGAGATCGCCCACGTCCGCCGGCGCGGGCGCCATGCCCGGCTGGCCAACCTGACGGCGTACGCGCTCGATGAGCGCCGGGGCCCGACCCGGGTCGCGGTGAGCGTGGCCAAGTCGGTCGGCGGGGCGGTGACCCGGAACTTGGTACGGCGGCGCATCCGCGGGGCGCTCGAGGCCCTGCCGCCGCCCGGCACGGCACTCGGGCTTCTCATCGTGGCCAAGCCGGCCGCCGCGGTTTCGTCCTTCGAGCAGCTGGCGGGCGACGTGGCGAGCGCCCTCACTCGCCTCGGGGCGCCCGGGCCGTCCCCGAAGTGAGCCCGGCCCGGCGCGCCGTCGCGTTCGCGATCGCGGCCTATCAGCGGTTGGTTTCCCCCTATTTGGGGCCGGCGTGCCGTTTCTATCCGTCGTGTTCGCAGTACGCTAAGGAGGCTGTGTTGAAGCACGGCGTTCTGCGCGGCCTATTGCTCGCCGCCCGGCGCATCGTCCGCTGCAATCCCTGGAACCCCGGGGGCGTCGACTTCGTCCCGTGACGACGGGCTCACATTCTGCGAAAGGCAATCCCCCTTGGCGTTCCCGGTAGAGCTGCTGCTTGCAGCCAATCCGATCCAACCGATCGTCGATCTGCTGCATGCGGTTCTGTCGTCGATTAACGGCATCGTCCACAACTACGGCTGGAGTCTGATCCTGCTCGCTTTCGTCATCAAGCTCTGCTTCTGGCCGCTCAACACGATGCAGTTCAAAGCGATGCTGAAGACGCAAAAGATCGCGCCGCAGCTCAAAGCATTGCAGGCGCGGTACGGGAAAGACAAAGAGCGGCTCAATACCGAAACGATGGCGCTCTACAAGGAAACGGGCGCGAATCCGCTAGCGGGATGCTTGCCGATTCTGTTGCAGATGCCGATCCTCATCAGCTTGTACTGGGCCGTCATCAGCGACAAGGCGCTGTTTGCCTCGCAGACCTGGCTTTGGATCGGAAGCAAGTTCGCGTTAGCGTCGCCGTATCATCTGCTCGCGTCGAGCCTGGCCGCACCCGACTACGTGCTGCTCGCGTTCTACACCGTCTCGATGTATTTTAGCGTGCGGTTCACGAGCCCCGCCGTCGATCCGCAGCAGGCGCAACAGCAGCGCATCATGGCGTTTATTTCGCCGGCAATGATCGGCTACTTCGGCATCCGCTACGCGTGGCCGTCGGCGCTGATCATCTACTGGCTCTCGTTCAACGTCTTCACGATGGCGCAGCAGCTGTATTTGATTCGCAAATACCATACCAACCCGGCCGCGATCGGACCGCATCCCGAGTCGGTTGAGGCGGTCGCGCTCGCGGCGGCGAAGGGCGGCTCGACTGACGGCACGGCTTCGCTCGCCACGGGACCGGCGAAGTCGACCGGTTCGGGCGGCGGCGGTTCGCGCGCGGCCCGCCGGCGCCGCAGCTCGCGCCGCTAGCGCCTGCGTTTTCACCACACTTCACAGGAGCACGACGACAATGGGTGACGATCAGCAACCACCGGGCGAAGGCGGCGAGCGCGGCTTCGGTCAGCGCCGCCGCGGCGGCCGCGCACGGCGTCCGCCGGCCGGCGCCGGGGTACGTCCGCCGCGGCGCGATTTCGATTCGGGGCCGCCGCGTCCGCGCGCTGCGCCGACGCCGGAGCCGGAGACCGTCAAACCCGCGCGCGAACTGCTCGAGCAGATCCTCGAGCGCATGGGCGTAACCGGTGCGCGCGTGCGCTACTATGCGCGCACGGAGGGTGAATATCTCGAAGTCGACGGCCCGGATCTTGCGAACCTGATCGGCCGCCACGGCCACACGCTCGAAGCGCTGAACCTGATCTTCAACAACATCGTCAACGCCGGCGTGAAGAAAGACCGCCACTACTTTACAATCGACGCCGAGGGCTATCGCGCGCGCCGCGCGGATCTTTTGAAGGGCCTCGCACTCCAGACGCTCGAGCGCGCGATCCGCGAAAAACGTCCGATCTCGCTCGAGCCGATGCTCCCGAGCGAACGCAAAGTCATCCACCTCGCGCTCGCCGACAACCCCTACGTCTCGACCGAATCGAGCGGCGTCGAACCGGAACGGCGGGTCGTCGTATCGCCAAGACCTGGCGGGTGAAGCACCGCTCATGACCGCGCGCGGCGGTGCCGCACGCACGCACGACAGCATTTCCACCATCGCCGCGATTGCAACGGCGCCGGGGCGAGGGGCAATTGCGATCGTGCGGGTAAGCGGGCCGCTCGCGCGCGACATCGGCGCGCGCGTCTTTCGTGCGCGCGCGCCGCTTCGAGCGCGACGTGCGACGCGCGGAACCGTCGTCGACGAGCACGGCGAGCGCATCGACGAGGGTCTCGCGCTGCTGTTTCCTGCGCCGCAGAGTTATACGGGCGAGGACGTGCTCGAGCTGCACGTGCATGGCTCGCCCGCGATTGCGCGCGAGGTTTTGCTTGCGCTGCTCGCCGCCGGGGCGCGGCTAGCGGGACCGGGTGAATTCACGCGCCGGGCGTTCTACGCGGGAAAGCTCGATCTCACCGAAGCCGAAGCGGTTGCGGATCTTATCGAAGCGGAGCATCGCGGCGCGGCGCGAGCGGCGGCGGCGCGCCTATCCGGTGGCCTTGCGAGCGCGGTCGAGCGCTTGGAAGCGGACCTTGCATCGGTCCTGGAAGAGCTGTCGGCGGCGCTCGATTTTCCCGACGAAGTCGAGGCGCCGGCGGCCGATGCGCTTGCGGCCCGAATCGACGCGGTCGATCGGGTGCTGGGCGAACTTGCGCTCTCCTGGGAACGCGGGCGGATCGTGCGCGAGGGGCTTGGCGTCGCGATCGTCGGACCGCCGAACGCGGGGAAATCCTCGCTGCTTAACGCCTTGCTCGGCGCGGATCGCGCGCTCGTCTCGGCAGTCGCCGGAACGACGCGCGACACAATCGAGGAGTCGCTGGCACTTGGCGGCGGGTCGGTCGCGCGGGTTATCGATACGGCGGGTTTGCGCCGCGGCCGCGACGAGCTCGAAGCGGCCGGGATCGCGCGCAGCGAGCGCGCGCTAGCGGACGCGAGCGTCGTGCTCGTCGTCGTCGATGGTTCGGTTCCGCTCGGGCCTGAGGCGCACGATATCCTGGCGCGGACGCGGGATCGCGAACGCGTCGTCTACTTCAACAAACGCGATCTCGGAGCGGCCGGCTACGACCAGCGCGGCGAGCCGGAACGGACCGCGCTCTTCGGAAGCGTCCGCGAGGCGAGCGACGTCGCACTGGTGCGCGCCGCGCTCGAGGGCTGCGCGCACGCGGAGCGCATCGATGTGGCGCGGCCGCACCTCGGAACCGCGCGCCAAGCCGACAAGGTCCTCGAGGCCCGGCGCGCGCTCGCCTTCGCCCGCCAAACGCTCGCCTCCGCCGCGCCGGTCGATCTGATCGCCCCCGACCTCGCAACCGCGCGGACCGCGCTCGGCGAGCTAACCGGCCGCGACGCAAGCGAAGCACTCCTCGACGCGATTTTCGCACGGTTTTGCATCGGAAAATGATGAAACCGAACGAAGCGGGCCGCCGCGTGATCGCGCTTGGGGTCGGCGTTTTGCTGGTTGGTGCCGCCGCTTTCATTGCGTGGTTCGCGCGCGGCATCGTGCACCTGGTCCTGTGGTTCCCGCGTATCACGAGCGAGGGCAATTCCACACCTCCCGCGATTGTTGCGCCAAGCGCAAGCGAGCTCGCGCTCATTTGCGGGTTATGCGCCGGCCCCGGTCTCGCATGTGTCGCCCTAGGAGTGGTCATGCTCTTGCGGGGCGGCTCCGCGCGGGAACGATTCATGCGAGCGATCGCGCCGAGCTTGGCGCTCCTGACCGGTGGCGTATGCGTGTTACTCGCGTCGAGCATGTTTCTCGGTCTGGGCGTCTACGAAAGCTTTGCCGCGGCCGCGTTGAAAGCGCCGAATGGTGCGCCCGCCGTTATCCCCGGTGGGCCGAACCCGCTGATGCGCTCGGGCCTGATTGGGGTGCCGGTAGGTCTTGGCTGTATCGTCGGCGGCCTTATTATCCTCGGCCGTTCGCGGGCGAACGGGCGGCCGTGATACGATCGGCATTATGAACGGGCGGCGCGACGATGCGGCGGTGATCGTCGTCGGCGGGGGGCATGCCGGCGTCGAGGCGGCGCATGCGGCGGCCGCGATGGGGGTCGAGACGCTGCTCGTGACCGGGGATCCCGAGCGTATTTGCACGCTTGCGTGCAATCCGTCGATCGGCGGGAGCGCGAAGGGGCAGATCGTGCGCGAGATCGATGCGCTGGGCGGGGCGATGGCGCGGATCATCGATCGCTGTTCGCTGCACGTGCGATTCCTCAACGAATCGCGGGGCCCGTCGGTGCGGGCGCTGCGCGCGCAGGCCGACAAGCCGAGTTACGTGCGCGTGGCGAGCGAACTGCTTCGCGATTTGCCGAACTTGACGATCGTCGCGGGACTCGTCGACGACCTCATCGTCGAGGCGGGCGAGATTGCGGGCGTGGTGACGAGCGATGGGCGAACCTATCGTGCGCGCCGCGTCGTGCTCGCGACCGGAACGTTTTTAGGCGGCAAGATCTTTCGCGGGGAACATAGCGAACCGGCGGGGCGCGCCGGCGAGGCGCCTGCGCTCGAACTTTCGCACGCGTTGCGGCGCATCGGCTTTCCGACCGGGCGTTTGAAGACCGGCACGCCGCCGCGGGTCGATCGCGCGACGCTCGATTTCTCGCGGATGCGCGAGCAGCGGCCGAGTCCCGTGCCGCTGATGTTCTCGTACCGTAGCGCGCCTGGGTTCGCAGGTCCGCAGCTCTCGTGCTACCTCGTCCCGACGAACGCCGCGACCCATGCGCTCGTGCGCGACAACCTGCATCGCTCGCCGTTGTACGGGCTCGACCTCATCAAAGGCATCGGCCCGCGCTATTGCCCGTCGATAGAAGATAAGGTCGTTAAGTTTTCGCACAACCCGTCGCACGTGCTGTTCATCGAACCGGAGGGATGGGAAGGAAACTCGATCTACGTGGGCGGTTTCTCGACCTCGCTCCCGGCCGAGATCCAGCTTCAGATGCTGCGGACCTTGCCGGGGCTCGAAACGGCCGAGATGCTGCGCCCCGGCTACGCGGTCGAATACGACTACGTCCCGCCGACCGAACTCTACGCCTCGCTCGAAACGCGGCGCGTCCGCGGTCTCTATCACTGCGGGCAACTCAACGGAACGTCGGGCTACGAGGAAGCGGCCGCGCAGGGACTGATCGCCGGGATCAACGCCGCACGCGCTGCGCAAGGCCGGCCGCCGATTGTGCTCGGTCGAAGCGAGGCGTACATCGGCGTGCTGGTCGACGATCTTGTCACGCGCGGCGTCGACGAACCGTACCGCATGTTGAGCTCGCGCGCCGAACATCGCGTCGTGCTGCGCCACGACAACGCCGATTTGCGCCTCTCACCACTCGGCTTCGAGATCGGTCTGCTCCCGGAGGAAGCGCATGCGGCGTTTGTCGAGCGCAGCGCGCGCCTCGAAGGCGGCTTGCGGCAAGCACAGGTGACCCGGATAAAAAGGAGAGACCTGCCAAGATTAGCAGGCGCTGTGAGCGCCGCGGACGCACTGCGCCGGCCGGACGTCTGCTTTACCGACATCGCGCCGTTGCTGCCGCTCGGTGAGGAGATCGGCGAGCGCGTCGAGATCGAATTGAAGCTTGAGGGCTACGTCAAGCGCCAAGGGCTCGCGATCGAACGCGCACGGCGCGCCGAAGAGGTCCTCGTGCCGGATGGCTTCGCGTTCGAGGGCGTGCCCTCGCTCTCGCGCGAGGCGCGCGAGAAATTCCTCCGGCATCGTCCGCGCTCGCTCGGGGCGGCCTCACGAATTCCGGGCATCTCGCCCGCCGACGTCGAGATTCTCGGCGTCTCGCTCCACCGCGCGCGCGCCGCCGCCCCGGCGTGATCGCGGAGATCCGCGCAGCGCTCGAAGGGACGACCCCCGATCGCGCCGTCCGCGAGCAGCTCGAACGGTTCGTGGCGCTGCTGCTCGAACGCAACGTCGCGATGAACCTCTCATCGGCGCGCGATCCCCAGGCCGTGGGGGCCCACGTGCGCGACTCGCTCGCGATCGCGCCGTACGTGCGCGATCCGCTCGTCGACATCGGCAGCGGCGGCGGCTTTCCGGCGATCGTCCTCGCGATTGCAAGCGGCGTTCGCGCAACGCTGATCGAGTCGACCGCGAAGAAGGCGCGCTTCCTTGAAAGCGTCGTCGCGGAGCTCGGCTTACCCGTCGTCGTGCGGGCACAGCGCGCCGAGGAGGCCGCCCGCGATCCGGAGCTGCGGGGGTCGTTCGCTTCGGCGACGGCTCGGGCGGTTGGCTCGGCCCCGACCGTCATCGAGTTGACGATCCCGTTCCTCGCGGTCGGCGGCCTGGCCGTTTTGCAGCGCGGCCGCCTCGACGAGCGCGAACGGCAGGCTGCGGCCGACGCCGCGCTCGTGCTCGGGGCTGAGGTTGAGGGTGAGGTCCCGGCGCCGCCCGGCGACGAGCGTCGCGTGCTGCTCGTCCGCAAGCTCGCGCCGACCGGCGGACGATTCCCCCGCCGCGCGGGCATCCCGGAGAAGCGGCCACTCTGCCTCGAGGGCGGGGCTGATGGCTGAGGCGGCCGTAGTTGCCGCGGTCGACTCGGCCCTCGCCGGCGTCCTTCCCGAGGGGGCCTTGTTTGCGGTCGGCGGGCGCGTTCGCGACGAGGTGCGCTCGGCGATCGACGGGGTCGAGCGCGTCGCCAAGGACCTCGACTATGTCGTCGTCGGCCTCGGGCTCGAGGGGCTGGTCGAGCGCCTGCTGCGGCTCGGCCCGGCGGACGTCGTCGGTGCCTCCTTTGCCGTCGTGAAGAGCACGATCGGCGGGACGACGGTCGACGTCGCCTTGCCGCGCCGTGAGTCGTCGACGGGGGTCGGGCACCGGGATTTCGTCGTCGAGTCCGGGCCGCAGGTTCGCCTCGAGGACGACCTTGCGCGGCGCGACTTTCGCATGAACATGCTCGCTCGCGCCCTCCCCGACGGGGCGCTCGTCGACCCGTACGGCGGTGAAGCCGACCTGCGGGCCGGCCGGATCGACGTGCTGCGGACCGAGGCGTTCGAAGAGGATCCGCTGCGGATGCTGCGCGCCTGCCAATTTGCCACGCGGTTCGGCTACGCGCTGACGCCGCGGACAATGGCGGCCCTGCAGGCAGCAGCGCCGCTGGTGGCCTCCGTCTCGCCGGAGCGGATTCGCGACGAGCTGATCAAGTTGCTGGTCGAAACGGAGCGGCCCTCGGTGGGGCTCGAGCTGATGCGCGAAGGTGGACTGCTGCCGTTTGTCCTGCCCGAGCTCGCCGAGGGCATTGGCGTCGCGCAGAATGCGTACCACGCATACGACGTCTACGACCACACGCTGGCGACCCTCGACGCTGCGCCGCCCGGCGACCTCACCTTGCGGCTCGGGGCGCTCCTGCACGACATCGGGAAGCCGCGCGCCAAGACCGTCGAGGGCGGCGAGGCGCATTTTTACCGCCACGAACTGATCGGCGAGGCGATGGCGCAGGGCCTCCTCGATCGTTACCGCTTCCCGGCCGAGACCCTCCTCGATGTCGGGCGGTTGGTCCGCAACCACATGTACGCTGCGGATCCTGGTCTTGAGGCGAACACGCTGCGGCGCTTCGCCCGGCGCGTCGGGCCGGAGTTGCTCGAGCGGCAGTTCGCCTTGCGCGCCGCGGACGTCATCGGCAGCGGCCTCCCCAAGCGCGGCGACAATAACGAGCGCTTCGAGGCCCGGGTCCGAGAGGTGCTCGCCGAGCGCCCGCCGCTCTCGGTACGGGACCTTGCGATCGGCGGCGACGACGTCATTGCGGTCCTGATCGAGGCCGGCGTGCTACCGCGGGGGTCGCGAGGGGGGCCGGTGGTCGGGCACGTACTCGCTCGGTTGCTTGAGGCGGTTTTGGACGCGCCTGAAGCCAATACGCGCGAACAACTCCTAGCGCGAGCCAAGATGCTTGCGACAATGGAGCAAGAAAGTTCCACGGGGAACATGACGGAAGTCGTAGCGGAAGGCGAATGACCCGGACCATTGCGATCGTCAACCAGAAGGGCGGCGTCGGAAAAAGCACGACAGCCGTCAACCTTGGCGCGTCGCTCGCAATACTTGGTAGTAGCGTACTGCTCGTAGATATCGATCCGCAGGGCAATTCGACCAGCGGCCTCGGTGTCGACAAGCGCTCCCTCGAACGGGACGTTTACGGCGTGCTGCTCGCCGACGTGCCCGTCGGTGAGACGATCGTGCATACGGGCGTCCCGAACCTCGATCTGGTCCCCGCAACGATCGGCCTTGCCGGTGCAGAGATCGAGCTCGTCTCGATGCTCTCGCGCGAAACGCGTCTGCGCCGTGCGCTTACGAGTCTCGGCGCGCATTACGATTTCATCTTGATCGATTGCCCGCCATCGCTCGGCCTGCTGACGCTCAACGCGCTGACCGCGGCAAGCGAAGTTCTCATCCCGGTGCAGGCGGAATACTATGCGCTCGAAGGGCTTTCGCAATTGACCACCGTGCTCGAGCGTGTCCGCGAAGCGCTCAATCCCGAATTACATATCTCGGGCGTTCTGGTCACGATGTTCGACGGACGAACGCGTCTTGCGACCGAGGTACTCGACGAAGTTCACGCGCATTTCCCCACCCAAGTGTTTCGAACGCAGATCCCCCGCAACATCCGGCTTTCGGAGGCGCCGTCGTTCGGCAAGCCGGTCGCGCTCTTCGACGTGAAGAGCCGCGGTGCGCAAGCGTATCTCGCGCTCGCGCGCGAGGTCGTCGGCGATGCGGGCGCCGTGGGCAGCAGCCGGTGAGCGCGCCGAAACGCGGCCTCGGGCGTGGGCTCGACGTGCTGCTCGGCACGCCGAAAGCGCCGCCGAGCGGCTTGACGGCGATTCGCGTCGATGCGATCCGGCCGAACCGGCAGCAGCCGCGCACGAACTTCGACGCGCAAGCGCTTGCCGAACTCGAACAGTCGATCCGCGAACTCGGCGTGCTCGTACCGATCATCGTGCGACCGCTCGGGGCGACCCCGGAATCGGGGTTCGAATTGATCGCGGGAGAACGGCGCTGGCGCGCCGCCGCCGCCGCTCGTCTCGAAACGATTCCCGCAATCGTCCGCGAGGCCGACGATCGCGCGAGCTTAGAACTTGCCGTTGTCGAGAATCTGCAACGCGAGAATCTCAACCCGATCGAAGAGGCGATGGGCTACAAGCACTTGATCGACGACTACGGCTTCACCCAAGAGCGCCTGGCGGAGCGAGTCGGAAAGAGCCGCCCGGCGGTCGCGAACGCGCTGCGCCTGCTCGGCCTCTCGGACGCGCTCATCGCGAAGCTGCGCCTGGGCACGATCAGCTTCGGTCACGCAAAAGCCCTCTTGGCGCTCGATCCCGAGGTCCGCGAGGCGATCGCCGAACGCATCGTGCGCGAGGGATTGACGGTGCGCGACGTCGAGCGTCTGGGCGAACGGCGCAGGCCGAAACCGGCAGCCGCAGCCGCACCGGCGCGGACGAAATCGCCCGATATCGAAGCGGTCGAGGGCCGGCTGCGCTACGCACTCGGTGCGCCGGTAACGATCGTTGCGGGTCCCAGCGGCGGCCGGATCGAGGTCCGTTACGCAAACGACGCCGACCTCAATCGAATCCTCGACGCGATCGCGCCGGAGGCGTCATGAGAACCGTCGCTCGCGCGCTAGCGCTCGTGGCGCTGGCAGCGACAATCTCGCCCGGCCCCGCCCGCGCCGCGCTCGCGGCGGCACAGCGCACGGCCTTGCAGCATTACATTAGTGCTTTAGTATCGGGCCATTACGATGCCGCGTTCGCAATGCTTTCGCCCGACGAGCGCCGCTACTTTCAGTCGCCCGCGAACTTTGCGTCGATCTTCGCGGCCGACCGCTTTAAGATCGATTCGTTTGTGATCGTCGGTTCGAAATCAGATAAACTTGGAACCGTCGCGCTCGTCTCGGAACGGGTCGAGTTCTTCGACCACGCGCGCCAGACGCCGGGCCGCGTCACGGCGAAAGTGCTCTACGGCATCCTGCGCGGCCCGAGCGGATACGTCATCAAAGATCCGCTCCACCCCTGGCGCGCGCTCGCGCCGCCGGGCGTCACCGGGATGGCGAACGGCCTGCGCGTAAGCGTGCGCAAGCTCTCCTTTTATACCGGGCGTCTGGAGATCGTCGCCACGTTTGCGAATTTCGGCGACACGGCGGTCACCGTGCTTCCGTACGGCCGCACCGTCCTGCGCGACCAGAGCGGGAAAACGTTCCCGCTGATTGCCTCTCGGCTAGGAACGCTTACGGACAAGACGCTCTATACGGGCCTGCGCCTGGCCGGAAGCTCGCAATACACCGGCTTTCTGACGTTTCTGACGCCCGATCGCTTTTTGCCGAAGACCCTGAGTTTGACGATTGCGCCGGCCCTCACCGACGGCGCCGACGCACCCTTTGGGATATCGCTCCCGACCTTCACCCTCGGGACGTAGCGCGCACCGCGAATTTGACAGGAGACGGCCGCTAGCGAGGCTAACTCGGCGCTCGTATCGGCGGGGGAGCTAACTGAAGTCCGCCGAGCGTTTTCTCGTGTTCAACGGGAGTTTCGTATGCGTCTCGCCCTCTCGATGCTCACCGCTTGTGGGCTGGCTGCTCTTCTCGCCGGCTGTGGTTCTGGCTTCGCCGGCGGCAATGTCACGACCGTTCCATCGGTTGTGGTCCTGACCGAGGGTCCCTCGGGTAATACCAACGATTTCTTCGTCAGCCCCGGGGGTACCGCCCCACTCGGCGTTTCGGCGATCGCCTATGAAGGCGGCGGGGTTAACCCAACAATTATCCCCGACGAGCTGTTCACGTGGGCGGCCCGTTACGTTAACCCGCTCACCGACCCGCCCGGCATCGCGACCTACACGGTCGGTCCCAGCCCGAATGGTTTCAAGACGTGTCCCGCGATGCCGACGTTCCTGCCGCCCGTGCCGATTTTGCAGCAGCGCGGGAGCGGCACGCCGTCGACGCTCTATCCGGGTTACACGGTCTTGCCCGCGAATCAGGCCGCCGTACAAGTCTTCATCGGCGCGGTGCCGGGCGTCACCGCCCCCTATTGCCTGGTCATCCAGGCAACGAGCGTGACCGGCGCAGTCATCGGCGCGCACAACGTCGTCGTCTCGTCCAGCCCGTAGCTTTCACTGTAAATGGGGGGCAACGCCCCCCAAACCCCCGGCGCGGACTCCCGCGCCTCTCCACGAGCGAGCCGCCTCGCGCGTAACGGCGCTTGAGCGTGCGCCGGCGCGCCTGCGCCGCTTTGCGGCGCGGTCACGTTTTGGGGCAGTGCGCCGGAGTTGCACCGCGCGCTGAACGAACGGTGTTGAGAAGACTGTGCTTGCCGGGATCTATGCGATCGTCGATCGTTCGCTCACACAACAGCCTGTCGCGTTGGTCGAAGCAATTTTGGCCGCGGGCGTGCGCGTCGTGCAGTACCGCGCGAAGGACGGCGTCGAGCATGACGTCTTGCGCGCGTTACATCAGCGCACGCGAGCGTGCGGCGCCGTGCTGATCGTCAACGACGATTTCGATGCGGCGCTCGAAGCTGACGGTTGGCACGCGGGGCAGGAAGACCTCGCCGATCGTGATCTGCGTAACGTGCGGTCGCGTTTGGGCTCGCGATTGTTCGGCGTCTCGTGTGGCTTGCCCGAGGAGGCTCGCGCAGCGCAAGCGGCGGGCGCGGACTATGTCGGCGTGGGGCCGTTTGCGGCGACGTCGACGAAGCCCGACGCAGGGGCCGCAATCGGTGCGGCCGGCGTGCGCGCGGTCGTTGCCGCGACGAGCTTACCGGTCGTTGCGATCGGCGGTATCGACGCAACCAATCTCGGTGATGTCGCGCAGACCGGCGCGGCGATGGCTGCGGTCGTCTCCGCGCTCGCGCGGGCTGCGGATCCGCGTGCGACGGCTGCCGAACTCGTGCAACGCTGGAACGCGCTCGTTCCGTGAGGCCGGTCGTGCTCTCGATCGGCTGTTCGGATCCGTGGAACGCCGCCGGCACCGGCCTCGACATCCGGGCCCTCTTCGATTGCGGCGTTCGCCCGGTGACCGCGATCGCGGGTGTCACCGCGCAAGATGCGGCGGGGCTTCATGCGGCGCGTGCGGTCGCGCCTGAGTTGCTCGCGGCGCAACTCGACGCGCTCGCAGCTGCGGGTCCGGGCGCTTATCGTATCGGCGCGCTGCTTGACGTCGCGACGGTCGAAGTCGTCGCCGCTCACCTTCGCGCGTCGAGCGTCCCCGCAGTGTACGATCCGGTCTTCGGGCCGAGCGGCGGCGGCAGCTTTGTGACCGCCGAGGTCGCTAGGGCAATCGCGCGCGATCTCGTGCCCGCCGTCGCGATCGTGACGCCGAACCTCGACGAAGCCGGCCGGCTGACGGGCAGCCCGGCTCCGGGGGATGCGGGCGCGATGGAACGCGCGGCGCAGGCGCTCGTCGCGTCCGGCGCGGGGGCAGCCCTGGTCAAGGGCGGACATCTGTTGGCCGAGGGTCTCTGCGACGTGCTCGTCGATCGCGCCGGAACCGTTGTCTACGAGGCACCCCGGATCGAAGGGACGTTGCGCGGAAGTGGATGTCTCTTGGCCTGCGGCATCGCGGCGGGCCTCGCGCGCGGCGCGAGCTTGCGCGATGCGATCGAGGGCGCGCGCGCATTCGTGCGCGATCGCTTTGCGAACGCAATCACCTTGGACGGCATGCGCGTGGCCTATTGAGGAGTCAGATGGAAGTGGACGCTACTGCGGAGACGACGGTGCCGCGCAAACGCCGGATCATGTCGGGAATGCGCCCGACGGGCCGGCTGCACATCGGCCACCTTGTCGGGGCGCTCACGCAATATGTCGAGTTCGCGCGCACCGACGAGACGTTCTTCGAGGTCGCGGATTTGCACGCGCTGACGACCGCCTACGAACGCACCGGCGAGATTCGCGCGAACGTCCGCGAGCTCGTGCTGGACTGGCTCGCCGCGGGCGTCGATCCGGAACGTTCGACGCTCTACGTGCAGTCGCACGTCCCGCAGATTTCCGAGCTCCATCTTTTGCTCTCGATGATCGTGCCGCTCTCGTGGCTTCAACGCGTGCCGACGTTCAAGGATCAGATCGAGCAACTCGGCGGCGAGATCGCAACGTACGGGTTTCTCGGATATCCGCTGATGCAGCTTTGCGACATCGCGATCGTCCGCGCCGACACGGTGCCGGTCGGCAAGGATCAGCTTTCGCATCTCGAGTTCGGCCGAGAAGTCGTGCGCCGCTTCAACCACCTCTATGGGTCGACGCTTGTCGAGCCGCAGGCGACGCTTTCGGAGTTCCCCGACGTCGACGGTACCGACGGACGCAAAATGCACAAGTCGTACGGCAACACGATCGACCTCGCCGATGACGAAGAAACGACGACCAAGAAGGTCCGGGCGAGCGTAACCGATCCGCTGAAGATCCGCCGTCACGACCCCGGTCGACCCGAGATCTGCCCCATCTTTAAACTGCACGAGATCGTCAACGCCCCGCGGGTTCCGGCAATCGCCGCCGAATGCCGTTCGGGCGCCCTCGGCTGCGTCGATTGCAAAACCGAGTGCGCCGAAGCCGTCAACATCTTCTTGCGCCCCGTCCGCGAGCGCCGAGCCGCCATCAACCCCTACACGATCGACGCCATCCTCGCCGACGGCGCCGATCGCGTCCGCACAACCGCAAGCGAAACGATCGCCGACGTAAAGTCGGCGATGAAGCTCGTGTAGTTTCGTGGCAGGGCAAACGTGACCGCTAAACTGATCTTTTTCGCCGCGGGTGGCCTGGTGATGGCATTCCTGCTATCGGGGTTAATCGTCCGCAGACTGCAACAACCAGCGTTAGTCAAAGCAACGTGGGGTTATACGTGGCCCGGGCTTGTTGCATCTCTGGCCATCGCCGCGAATGGATTCGTGTCATCGCCGTACTTTATGCTCGTCGCGGCAGCCTTCTGGCTCGTGGCCGCATTCCGATTCGCTACGTACCTGAAAGCCAATGTGAAAAGAACAAAGGACGCCAACAATCGCTGAAGAGTTAGCGTCGATGCCGCTGCCCTCCGATACCGAGCGGAGCCGAAGAGTCGACGGTGCAAAACACTATCCCGTCGGCGCTTCGACAAGCTCAGCGTGACAAGCTGGTATTTTTAGCTCACCGCAGCGGCAACGCACGCGGCGCATGTCATCCTGAGCGAAGCGCCCCTTCGCAGGCTCAGGACAGGCTCCGGCGCGCAGTCGAAGGGCCGACGGTGCAAGGCCAGACCACGTCGACGCTTCGACAAGCTCGTCGTGACAATGCGGGCGTTACGCTTTGAATGCGAAGTAGACTGCGCCGATGATGAAGAGGTAACTGATTCCGTAGTTCCACTTCGGTACTTGATCGAAGACGAAGTACGCAAAAACGGTGAAGACGACGAGCGTAATGACCTCTTGGAGGATCTTCAGTTGCGTGAGATTCAACACGGCGAAGCCGATTCGGTTGGCCGGAACTTGAAAGCAATATTCGAGTGAGGCGATGGCCCAGCTCACGAGAATCGCGAGCAGGAGCGGGCTCTTCGTGTCCTTCAAGTGGCCGTACCACGCGACGGTCATGAAGAAGTTCGAGCAAACCAACAGCAAGACGGTGGCCACGACGGGCGAGCGTGCGAAAAAGTCAGCCATACCCCGCCTCGTTCCCGGGCGCCGCGCCCGCGAACCTTCGGCACGCTCGCGGCGGTGTCGACGCTAGGCGGTGAAGCGCGGCAGCGCTTCGCGCATTCGTTCGATGGCGGTGTCGATGGCTTCGAGGGAGTTCGCGTAGGAAAAGCGCATGTAGCCGCGGCCGGCGGCGCCGAAGCACGAGCCGCCGAGGGCGGCGACGTTTGCTTCTTCTAAGAAGAATGAGGCGAGTTTGCGGTCGTCGCTCGTGATTTGTGAGACGTTCGGGAATGCGTAGAACGCGCCGAGCGGGGTCCGGCAGGTGATGCCGGGCAACGAGTTGAGGCCCGCGACGATGACGTCGCGGCGCACGCGGAATTCATCGACCATCGCGCGGACGGGATCGTCGGGGCCCTCGAGTGCGGCGACGCCGGCTTCTTGCACGAAAGGCGCCGTGCACGAGTAGGTGTTCTGGCCGACAAGGGCAACGATTTTTGCGACCGGGGCGGGCATGATCCCGTAGCCCAGGCGCCAGCCCGTCATCGCGTAGGCTTTGGAGAAACCGTCGAGGAGAATCGTGCGCTCGCGCATGCCGTCGAGCGTCGCGATCGAGGCGAACGTTCCCTCGTAAAGATTGCGGCAATAGATCTCGTCGGAGACGACCGTGACGTCGTGCCGGATTGCGAGCTCGGCGATCCGCTCGAGATCGCTGCGCGTCAGCACGCCGCCGGTCGGATTGTGCGGCGAATTGAGGATCAGCAGCTTCGTGCGGTCGCTGATCTTCGCGGCGAGCACGTCGAGATCGAGGCGAAAATCGGACGACTCGAGCAGCGGAATCGGCAGCGCTTCGGCTTGCAGATAGGCCGAGCAGCCCGCGTACGACGGGTAGGCGGGATCCGCGAACAGCACCTGGTCGCCCGCGTCGAGCAGCGCGCACATCACGTTCCAGATCAGCGGCTTGAGGCCGGGGCTCACCACGACTTCGTCCCGGCTGTACGCCGGCACGCCGCGAAAGCGCCCGGCATATTCCGCGATCGCGTCGCGCAGGCGTGCGATCCCGGCCGAGGGCGAGTAGTGGGTTGCGTTGTGCTCGATCGCCGCGATGCCCGCGCGCTTGACGTGTTCGGGCGTGTTGAAATCGGGCTCGCCGACCTCCAAGTGGATGACGTCGCGGCCGAGCGCTTCGAGCTCCCGCGCGCGCGCGAGCGCTTCGAAAGCACCCTCGCCCGAGAGCCGCAGCGCCGCTGCGGAAGGCCGAATACCGTGCGCGATCATGCGCCAAAGGTTCGCGCCGCGGCGATTTTATTCCGGCAGCTTCTTGTGGAAGTACCCCGCGATGATGCGGCGGGCAACCGGCGCGGCCGTGGTCGCACCGTAGCCGCCCGTGCGTTCCATGAAGACGGCGAGCGCGATGACGGGATGCGCGGCCGGAGCGTACGCCACGAACCACGTCGTGTTCGGGCCGTTGCCGCCGTCGGTCTCGGCGGTGCCCGTCTTCCCACCGTACGGCACGCCGGGAACGTCCTCGCCGTACGCGGTTCCCCAGGGCATCGTGACCTGATCCATCCCGGCACGAACCTCGCGCAGCGACTCGGGCGTGACCGGAACGTGGCGCAGGATCTCGTGATCGAAGCGCTTCACGATGCGGCCCTGCGCGTTGCGAATCGCTTCGACGAGGTGCGGAACGTACAGCGTTCCGCCGTTGACGACGGTTGCCGCGATGTTTGCCATTTGCAGCGGGGTCGCTTGCATCGCGCCTTGGCCGATCGCGAGTTGGCACACGTCGCTCGGCTCGAGCGGTAAGTTGTAAACTTTCATCGACCAGGCGTTGGTCGGCCAATTACCCGGATATTCGCCGGGGATGTCGATTCCGAGGGTCTTGCCCAAGCCGTATTGGGTCGCAAAGTAGCGCAGCTTTGCGTGACCCAGACGATACCCGAGCTGATAGAAGTAGCCGTCCGACGACGCCGCGAGCGCGTGGATGAAATCGGTCGTGCCGAGCCCGCCGGCGGCGATGTCGCGAAACTCGACGCCGTGACAGTTCCAGGCTCCCGAATCGTACAGGACTTGATCTGTTCCGATCACCCCCGACGTGAGCGCCGCGCTGCCGGTCACCATCTTGAAGGTCGAACCGGTCGGCGTCGCCGCCCCGATCGCGCGATCGTAAAGCGGATGTAGCGGATCGTTCAGGTAGCGCTCGAAGGTCGACTCCTTGATCCCGCCGGTGAAATCGTTCGGATCGAAGTTCGGGTACGACGCAAGCGCGAGCACGCCGCCGTCGCTCGGACGGATCGCGACGACCGCGCCCGCGACCGGATGGCCGCGCAGCTTCGCGACCGCCGCGAGCTGGTCGCGCAGCGCGTTCTCTGCAAGCGTCTGGATCCGCCAATCGATCGAAAGCACGAGACTGTCGCCGGGAATCGGATCGACCGGGCCGAGCCGGCGCACGAGTTGACCTTGCGCGTTGACCTCGATCTGCTCGCCGCCGGCTTTGCCGCGCAGGTACGCGTCGTAGTGCTGCTCGAGGCCTTCCTTGCCGACGACGTCGTTGGCCGTGTACCCTTTGCTTTTGAGCGTTTCGTATTCGTCTTCGGTGATCTGTCCGACGTAGCCGAAGAAATGCGAACCGAGCTTACGGTACGGATAGTCGCGCACGGGTTGCGCCTCGAGGTCGAGGCCGGGCAACTGGTCTTGCGACTCGGCAAGGCGCGCCATCTGCGCGCTCGTCAGGTCGCTCGCGAGGATGATCGGCCCGTAGGGCTCGTAGGCCGCTACTTGATCGAAGTCGGTGTAGTTGATGCCGCGATGGTGGAGCAGGCGCTTCCAGAGCACGCTTGCGGGGACGTCGAGCACGCTTGCGAGCTGACGCATCGTCGCATCGATGTCGTGCACGTCGCTTGGGATCATCGCGCACACGAACGACGGCCGGCTGCGCACGAGCACCACGCCGTTGCGGTCGTAGATGCGACCGCGCGGCGCCGCGACGGGTATGCGGCGAATCTGATTCGCGCGGGCCGCTGCGGCATAGCGTGCGCCCTCGACGAGCTGAACTTGCGTGAGACGCGCGATCAAGAGAGCGAGCGCGGCAAGCAACCCGAAACCGAAGACGACGAGGCGCCACGTGCCGCGCGGGAAGGGGCGCGGGGCTTCAGCGACGGTGCGCACGGCCGGTTCCCAAGGTCGGTGCGGCGCGCAGGACGAGCAACGCCACGAGCGCATCGAGCGCACTCTGCCAGAGCGCTGCGTGCAGGTGCACGAGCGGCAACTCGAGCGCTCGACCTTCCAACTTCATCGCAACGAAGAACGCCCCGTAGCGCAGCAAGGTTACGATGCCGGCCGCCGGGACGAGCACGAGCCTCGTGTCGGCGAGCCACGTTCGCGAGAGGCGCCCGCAAAGCAAGCCGACGAGTGCGGTGGCAAACGTCCACGCGACGCCGGTCGCACCGGCTAACGCATCTTCGCAGGCTCCGGCGATCAGGCCAAACATCAAGCCGTGGAAGGAGCCGGTGCGGACCGCATACCACGCGACGATCAAGGTCACAAAGGAGACGCTCGCGCCGCGAAAAGCGAGCCGCGGCCCGATCGTCGACTGCAGCAAAAGCGCAGCAGCGAGCGCGAGCGCGACGTGCCACCATACGGGCGCCTCGGGGACGTATGCGGGCGCCGCGGTTTCACCCGGTTTGTTCGCGGTCCACAGCGCGCGGGTACGCGCGACGTCGGCGCGGCTTCGGCTCACGTAGCGTGCGTCGCTAGCGCGGAACGACGACCACGTGCGCGAGCCGCCCAAACGCGACGGCCGGCGTGACGACCGCCGTTTGGTAGAGCGCGCCCTCGGGATGATCGACGCGCGCGATCCGTCCGATCTCGAAGCCGGCCGCAAACGAGCGGCCGCTCCCGGTGACGACGACGTCGCCGACCCGCAGCTTCGCGTCCTGCGAGACGTACTCGAGACGAATCGCGGAATTCGTGCCGGTCGCGATCCCCCACCAACGGCCGCGTTGCACGACCGCGGAAACTTTGCTCGCGCCGTCGGTGACGAGCAGCACGGTGCTGTCGAACGGCGTCACCGCGACGATGCGGCCGACGACGCCTTCGTCGTCGATCACACCGTCGTCGAGTTTGACGCCGGCGGCGGATCCGCGATCCAGGGTCACCGTCCGCGACAGGTTCTCCGGATCGTAGCCGACGACGGTGGCGACGACGCCGTCACCGAGCCGCGCGGCGGCGCTTGCGATCTCCTGCGCGCCCGGCGCCGCGGCGACCGCTTCGCGCAGGCGCGCGTTCTCGCTGCGCAACGCCCGGTTCTTCTCGCGCAGCGCGGCGTTTTGCGCGGACAGCTGCGGCGCGTCGACGATCGAGCCGGCTAGTCCGCGCGTAACGTTCTCGACCGTCGTGACCGCGCTTTGTGCGAAGACGGCGACCGCCGTGACGGCGACCGCGATCAGGCTTGGCTTACCGGTTTTGAGCGATTCGAGTTGGACGAGAGCGATCGAGGCGGCGATGATCACCGCGCCGATTACGGCGAATAGCTTTCTCTCATCCCGATACGTAAAGATTGGTACCACCTCGTGAATCGGTCCGCGTGCGGCCGCACCTGCTCGAGCAAGGTCGGCGAACCGAGGATTTCGCCGGCGCCGCGAGCGACGCATGTCAGCGGCTCGATCGCGATCGTCGTCGGCACGTTCGTGAGTGCGCCGATCTCGCTTGCAATTCCCCGGATCAGTGCGCCGCCGCCGGTCAAGGTAATCCCGCTCTCGATGAGGTCGGCGGAAATTTCGGGCGGTAGCGTCTCGATGACCGCGCGGATTCCCCGCAGGATCTGCCCGAGGCCCTCCTGCATCGCTTCGCCGACCAATGCCTCGCTGACCAGCCGCGCGCGCGGTGCGGCGGCATCGAGGTCGATTCCGTTAACCGCCAAACTTTCGCAGCCCGGCGGCCGGCCCGCGAAGCCGAGTTCCGTCTTCAAACGCTCGGCCGTGAGCAGCCCGATTGCGAACCGGCCGAAACGCAGCCGCTGAAGGATCGCCTGATCGAGCGAGCTCCCGCCGACCTGGAGGGACGCGAGGCGAATCACGCCTGCGGTACCGAGGACGGCAATCTCCGTCGTACCGCCGCCGATGTCGACGATCATTTGGGCCCGCAACGTGGTCACGTCGAGGCCCGCGCCGACCGCGGCCGCGACGGCTTGCGGCACGTAGGTCGTGTAGCGTGCGCCCGCGGCACGGACCGCCTGCTCGACGGCTTTGCACTCGATGTCGGTGGCGCAGCCCGGGATCGCGGCGATCAGCCGCGGCGCGAGCCGCGGGCGGGTCGCAAGCGCCCGGTCGACCAGCCGTGCAACCAGCGTCTGCGCGGCCCGGAAATCGGAGATCGTGCCGCGCATGATCGGGCGGACGATCCGGATGTACCCGGGCGCCCGCCCCTCCATCTCGCGCGCCGCGTGGCCAATCGCGAAAATCTCGTCGGTGCGCGTGTCGAAGGCGACGACCGAGGGCTCGCTTATCAGCACCCCGGCACCGCGCTCGTAGACAACCGTGTTGGTCGTGCCGATGTCGAGGCCGATATCCGGGCTGACCGTCGAGCGGACGCTGCCGAGGACCGTCACGCGGCTGGAACCAGTGGGGGCGGGGGGAGCGCGTAGCCGAGTTCGGGGAGGCGCCGGACGAAATCGCCCAGTGGAAAGCCCATGACCGTGTGAAAATCGCCGTCGATCCGCTCGACGAGGGCTGCGCCCCGGCCCTGGATGCCGTACGAGCCGGCCTTGTCCATCGGATCGCCCGATGCGACGTACGTCGCTATGACGTCTTCGCTGAGCCGGGCAAACTGCACGCGGGTCGTGAGGAGCCCCGCAATCCGCCGTCCGCTTGGGACGTCGGCTACGGTGTAAGCGGTGTGCACGAGATGTTCCCGGCCCGAAAGGGCGCGGAGCATCGACGCGGCCTCGGCCATCGTGCGGGGCTTGCCGAGGGAGACGCCGTCGAGATCGACGACGGTGTCCGCAGCGACGATCACCGCGGATATCTCGCCGCGCGCCACGGCGGCGGCTTTTGCCGCGGCGTGCAGCGCTGCCAGCTCGCGAGGACCATGCCCGGGACGGTCTCCTTCATCGACGCCGCTCGGCCGAACCACAACGTTCAGTCCGAGGGAAGTGAGTAACTCGTAGCGCCGCGGCGAAGCGCTGGCAAGAACGACGGACACTAAATCGTGCATGCAGACTCGTTTTGCGTTTCAGTATAGAGAACGCAAGCATCGTTTGTATAGAATCGTCCGGTAAATCTTTTGGTCTTAGGTTTAGTCATGGAATGTGTCGGATGCATCGATGACGTCGTTGCGCAGCACGTCCTCGGAGCTTTCGCGGCGCACGACCAAGCAGTGCGCGCCGCTTCCTGCGAATGCGACTGCCGGCCGTCCGAAGCGATTGTAGTTGGACGCCATGCTGTAGGTGTAAGCGCCGGTCGTGCCGAGCGCGAGCAGATCGCCGGCCTGCAGGTCGTTCGCTAGGCTGGAGACCGCGAGCCGGTCGTTCTCACAGGAGCGCCCGCAAACGGTAAACTCGTCCTGCGTGGGCGGCGCGACGCGGTTCGCAAGCTGGGGGTGATGGTACGCACCATAGAGGGCGGGACGCGGGTTATCCGCGATACCCCCGTCGACGATCGCGAAGCGCCGGCCACCCTGACGTTTCACCGACACGACGCGGTAAAGCGACGTCCCGGCGGCGGCAACGATCGCGCGCCCCGGTTCGAGACCGAGCCGCGGCGCCGGGAAACGGCGGGTGCGCGCGCCCTCCGTTAGGTCGCGGGCAAGGGCCGCGACCGTGGCGCGCAGGCTAAAGCGCTCCCCGTCCGGTTGTGGATCGACCCCGAACCCGCCGCCGAGGACGAGGTCGCCGAGCGGCGCGTCGCTTGCGCGAGCGCGCGCGTACGCGTCAAGGAGGATCGGCAGGCTCGCCGCGTACGGCGAGGCTTCGAATATCTGCGAGCCGAGATGGCTGTGAAAGCCGCCGAGCCGCAGGCCGGGTGCGGCGAGGGTCTCGGCGACCGCGTCGTCGAGTTCGTCGAGCGGGAAGCCGAACTTTGAGTCCTCGCCGCCGGTGCGGACGTAGGCGTGCGTGCGCGCCTCGATCCCCGTGTTCACTCGCAGCAGCACGCTCGTCGGACGCTCCGGCCGGGCGATTGCCGCGAGCGCCCGAAGCTCCTCGCGGTGATCGACGACAATTCGCGCGACGCGGCCGTCGACGGCGGCTTGAAGTTCGGCTTCGGTCTTGCCGCAGCCGTGTAACACCATGCGCGCGGCGGGCAGGCCCGCGCGTTCGCCGGTTAGGAGTTCGCCGAGCGAACAAACGTCGAGTCCGAGCGGACTTTTGGCGATCCGCTTTGCGAGCGCGACGAAGAGCAGCGCTTTGCCCGCGTAGCAGACGTCGATATGAAACTCGGCCCCAAGCTCCGCGAACGTTGCGATCGCGCGGTCGAGCACGTCGGTGTCGATGACGAGCAGCGGCGTTCCGTAGACCTCCGCGAGCTGCGTCGCCGATACGTCGCCGAGCGCGAGCTCAGCCAAGGTGCGAGTTCGCGCCGAGCGAGCGATACACGCCGTGCTCTTCGATGTAGCGCCAGACGAACTCCGGCACGAGGTAGCGAATGCTGCCCCCGCGCGCGAGCTGCGCGCGCACGAGCGTCGCCGAACCGATTTGCACGGGCAGGTCGAGGACGCACAGCTTGCGGCGCTGCTCGGGCGCAAGCGTCTCCATCAGCTCCTCGACACGCTCGGGTGCGCGCTCGGCGCGCGGTGCGATTGCGAACGCATCGAGGTTCTCGAGCACGACGTCGAAACGCTGCCAGGGCGAGTCGACGAGCGAGTCGCCGCCGACGACGAAGGTGAGCTTGTCGTCACGATAGGCGGCCCGCAAACGGGGCATGAGATCCGCGCTGTAGCCGGTCGCATCGTCCGAAAGATCCGCGTCGTCGAGCGCGAAGTGCGCGTTGGGTGCAATCGCGCCGCGCAGCATCGCGAGGCGCTCGTCGACCGATGCGACGGGCGGGAGGCGATAGTGCGACCCGCGCGTCGGCAAGAAAATCATACGCTCGAGCCCAAGCTCGACGCGGGCCGCCTCCGCGACGAAGAGATGGGCGTTGTGCACGGGGTCGAAGGTTCCGCCAAAGAGTCCGAGCTTCACGGTGGGGCGCGCCGTGCGGCGGCCGGATGCGCGGCGCGCACGAGCTTCGAGCGGGTCGCGTAGCCGTACTTGTAGCCGGCGTAAAACGAAGCGGCGACGACGAGCGCAAGCGCGAGGAAGAAGACCGCGTAGAACCGGACGGTCGCGCTCACCCGGGCACCCCCTTCGTCATGAGTAGTCGAACTCGTGGCCGGCGATTCGAACGGTGTCGCCTTGCGTCGCGCCCATTTCGCGCAAGCGTTTGTCGACGCCCATCTTCGCGAGGATCGCTTCGAATCGGCCCAATCCCTCGTCGCTGTCGAAGTCGGTCATCGCCGCGAGCCGTTCGACGCGCTCGCCGCTTACGACGTACGCGCCGTCGGCGTCGAGCGCGATCGCGAACGGCTCGTGCGGCGTAAGCACGAAGCGCGGAACCTCGGGCGCAGCGACCTCCGGCACCGGCGTCTCGAGGATCGTCCGGTAAGCCGCGAACAGCAGATCGCGCACGCCTTCACCCGTTACCGCGGAGATGCCGCGCAAGCCGTCGATCGTTCCGCGCAATTCTTCGAGCCGTTCGCGCGCTTCGGGAAGATCGAGCTTCGAGAGTACCGGAAGAATCGGACGCTCGAGCAACGCCGGATTCCAAAGGCGCAACTCGTTTTCTATCGTCGCTTTGTCCGCTAGGATCTCGGCCGCCGGGCGCGCGCCGTCCATCAGGTGCACGAGCACGCGCGTGCGCTCGATGTGTCGCAGGAAGCGATCGCCGAGCCCCGATCCGGCGTGCGCACCTTCGATGAGGCCGGGCACGTCGACCAAGACGAACGATTCTTCGGGTCCGAGTCGCACGACGCCGAGCTGCGGCTCGAGGGTCGTGAACGGATAGTCGGCGATCTTCGGCCGGGCGGCCGATGCGACCGAGAGCAACGTCGACTTTCCGGCGTTGGGCAGTCCGACGATCCCGCAATCCGCGAGAAGCTTTAGTTCTAAACGAAGAACGTGCGATTCGGACGGTTCGCCTTTTTCGGCGAACCGCGGCGCTTGCCGTTTGCTCGTCGCGAAGTGCTGGTTGCCGAGGCCCCCGCGGCCGCCTTTGGCGACCCGAATGCGCTCGCCCGGAACCGACAGGTCCCCCAGGAGCAGTTCGCGGTCGTCGGCCTCGAGCTGGTAGACAAGCGTCCCGACCGGGACCGGGACGATCAGGTCCTCGGCGCTGCGGCCGGACTTGTTGGAGGTCGACCCCGCCTTGCCCGCCTCGGCCGAAAACTGCTTCTTGAAACGGAACTCGATCAGGGTCGAAAGTTCGGGCGTCGCCTCCAGAATGACGTCACCCCCGCGCCCGCCGTCGCCGCCGGCCGGACCGCCCTTGGGCACGTATTTCTCGCGCCGCCAGGCGACGATCCCGTCACCCCCGGCGCCGCCCGCGACCGCGATCGTCGCCTCGTCGATGAATTGCACGGCTAGCCGGCGCGCCGGGGCGGCGCGGAAAAACAAAAGAGCCCGGAGGCTCTTTGCGCCGGGGGGTCGGCGAGCGGTCGCTTAGGCCCCGGCCTGGACGTTGACGTGCTTGCGATTGCGCTTCTCAGAGTAGCTGACGACGCCCGCGACCAGGGCGAAGAGCGTATCGTCCTTGCCGATCCCGACGCCGACGCCCGGATAGAACTTCGTCCCCCGCTGGCGCACGAGGATGTTCCCGGCGGCAACCGTCTCGCCGCCGAAGCGTTTGATCCCCAGGCGCTGGGCGTTCGAATCGCGCCCGTTGCGCGTGGAGCCGCCGCCCTTTTTGGAAGCGAACAGCTGAAGGTCGAAGGTGAACATAGCGGGCGTAAGTATATCAGGCCGCCGGTCCCTCGTGCAACCGCTCGGGACACGGGGTGCTCGGGCACGGGGCCCACGGAAGGCTTCGCCAGAGGCCGCGGCGGAGCGTGGCTGGTCCCAGGGGCCAGGCACAGCGCAACGTGCTGTGCCTTTTTGGGGGCCATCGGGGGGCACGCCGCCCCGATTTTTAAAGAAAGAGCACGGTTGGAGAAGAAACGGGTCGTCATCACCGGGATGGGGGCGGTTACGCCGCTCGGGAATACGCGCGAGGAATTTTGGCGGCGGCTGATCGCGGGCGAAAGCGGGGTTGCGAAAATCACCGCGTTCGATCCGGTCGCTGCGGGCCTGAAGGCGCACATCGCGGCCGAGGTCAAAGATTTCAATGCGGACGATTTGATCGGCCGGCGTGATGCGCGGCGCATGGACCGCTACGCCCAATTCGCCTGGGTCGCGGCGCAGGAGGCGATTGAGGACGCAAAGTTCCCCGACGACAAGGAACTGCGCGACCAGACCGGCGTCATCGTTGCGAGCGGCATCGGCGGCATCATCACGATCCAGGACAACGTTACCAAGGCGCGCGCGCTCGGAACGGCGGGGCGGATCACGCCGTTTTTCATACCGATGCTGATGAGCAACGCGGCGCCGGCGCAGATCTCGATGCGGTATCATTTTCGCGGGCCGATGTACGCCGTCTCGAGCGCGTGCGCGAGTTCGAACGATGCATTTTCGGTTGCCTACGACATGGTTTCTTCGGGGAGGGCGCCGGCGATGATCACCGGCGGCTCCGAAGCCACGATCATCGACTGCGCGATGGGCGGCTTCGATTCGATGAAGGCCCTTTCGACGCGCAACGACGAGCCCGAGCGCGCGAGCCGTCCGTTCGATGCGGCGCGCGACGGCTTTGTGTTGGGCGAGGGCGGCGCGATCTTCGTCCTCGAGGAGTTGGAGCTCGCGAAATCGCGCGGCGCGCGCATCTACGCCGAGCTGCTCGGCTACGGAGAATCGGCCGACGCCTACGATTTGGTCGCCGTCGACCCGGAGGGCGGCGGCGTGGAGCTCGCGCTCAAGCGCGCCTTCGCGAGCGCCGGGGTCGCGCCAAGCGACATCGACTACGTGAACGCGCATGCGACCTCGACCCCGATCGGCGACCCGGCGGAATCGCAGGCGCTCGGGCGCGTGATCGGGGCGGGCGGCCACAAATTCGCGGTCAGCTCGACCAAGAGCATGCACGGCCACGCGCTCGGCGCCGCGGGCGCCCTCGAAGGGGTCGCGACGGCGCTCGCGCTCCATCACGGCATCATCCCGCCGACGATCAACTACGAGAACCCGGATCCGGAGTGCACGCTTGACTACGTTCCCAACGTCGCGCGCAAGGCCGACATCAAGATCGCGATCTCGAGCTCGTTTGGCTTCGGCGGCCACAATAGCGTCGTCGTCTTCTCCAAATACACGGGTTGATGTTGCGTGGCGGGTGAGCAGCGGCGGCGACGCTTGCGCGCGCTGTTGAAGCGCGCCGGCGCGCCGGCGGGGAAGACGGTAGCGTTCGAAGCGGCGTTCGTTCACGAGAGCGCCGTGCGCGAGAAGCTCGCGGAACGTTCGAACGAGCGGCTCGAGTTTCTCGGCGATGCCGTTTTGGGGTTCGTCGTCGCGCGCTCGCTCTACGAGCGCTATCGCGATGCAAGCGAAGGTGAACTCGGGCTGCGCAAAGCGGCGCTCGTCGCCGACGCTGCGCTTGCCGCGACCGCGGAGCGTTTGGGCTTCGACGAACTCCTCATCCTCGGCGCCGGGCTCGCAAAGCTGCCGCCGGCACGACGCCGTTCGGCGCTCGGCGATGCGTTCGAGGCGTTCCTCGCGGTGTTGAGCCGGGAGTGCGGCCTCGAGGCCGCCGCCGAGTTCGTCGTGCGCGAGCACGTCGTGCCGTTCGAGCAAGCGGGCGCCGAGCTCGAAGATCCAAAATCGCTGCTCCAGGAGTGGACGCAGCGCCGATTCGGAACGGTCCCCGCCTACTCGGCACGCTTCGAAGGCCCCGACCACGAGCGGACGTTTTTCGCGGAGGTGTCGGTCGCGGGCGAGGTGCGCGCTGAGGGCAGCGGCCCCTCAAAAAAGGCAGCCGAGCGTGCGGCCGCGGCGTGGGCGCTCGAGCGCTTGGGCGAGCGGTACGACGACCTCGGGCCCAAGGCGCTTTCCGCGCCGAGCAGCGTGCAGACCAAGCGCATCCCCGCGTCGAAGAAACAGCGCTCGTGAAGCTAAAGTCGCTCCGGGTCTTCGGCTTTAAGACCTTCGCGGAACAAACCGCGTTTGCGTTCGAACCGGGGATCACCGCGCTCGTCGGTCCCAACGGCTCGGGCAAGTCCAATCTGGTCGACGCGATACGCTGGGTGCTCGGCGAGCAAAGCCCGAAATCGCTGCGCTCGACCAAGACCGAAGACGTGATCTTCGCCGGCAACGAGCGGCGCAAACCGTTGGGGATGGCCGAGGTCGCTTTGACCTTCGACAACGCCGACGGCGGCCTGCGGGTCGACGCAACCGAAGTGCAGATCACGCGCCGCGCCTATCGCGCGGGTGAGAGCGAGTTCTTCATCAACCGGCAAAGCGTGCGCCTGCGCGACATCGTCGACTTGTTGATGGGGACGGGCCTGGGTCCCGGTTCGTACGCGATCGTTTCGCAAGGACAGATCGATGCAATCCTCGCGGCGAAGCCGACCGACCGCCGCAGCCTCTTCGAAGAGACCGCCGGCATCAGCCGGTTCTTGGCGCGCAAGGCGGAATCGCTGCGCCGGCTCGAGCAGACCGAGCAGAACGGCATCCGCATCAACGACTTGGTGCAAGAAATCGCCGGGCGCATTCCGGAACTCGAGACGCAGGCGCGCCGCGCGCGGCGCTTCCGCAAAGCCTCGGCGCGCTTACGCGACCTCGAGATCCTCTCGTACTTGCGCGCGAGCGCGTCGCGCCGGTCCGAGCGCGAAAGCTTGCAGGCGCAACTCGAGCGGCTCGAGGTCGAGCGCGCAGGCGCGGCCGGGCGCGCCGCGGCCCTTGATGCGGACCTGACGGCCTTGCGCACCGATCTGTACGCACGCGAACGCGCGCTCGAGACCCTGCGCGCGCAAGCGACGCAGGCGCGCTCCGCGCTTGCCGAACTCGAAGCGCAGCATGCGGCAACGAGCGCGCGGCGCGAGGCGCTCGAAGGCCAGTCTTCGCAGATTACCGACGACCGCGAGCGCGCCGAGACCGAGCAGAGCGAGTTGCGCGCGACGGTCGCGACGCTTGAAGACGAGCTCGCGCCCAAAGCCTCCGAGTTGGAGCGGCAGCGCGAACGTGAAAAGCTCGCGCAGCAGGCGCTCGCGACGGCGCGCGCCGCGCTCGATCAGATCTTTACGTCGTTGCGCGAAGTCGAGGCGGCTGCCGGGGCCGATGCCGCAAGCGAAGCCGAGCGGCGCGCGCAGCTCGCCGCGACCGAAGCCGATTACGAACGGGTCGAGCGCGAAGCGTTCGCGCTGCGTGAAGAGGCCGCCGCCAAGAGCGCCGCCGTCGCGGTGGGCAGTCGCGAGCGAAAGAGCGCACACGCGGAACTGGCGTCGCTCGAGGTGCGGTTCGCCGCTGCAAGCGAGGCGGCCGCCCGCGCCGATGCGCGCGTCGCCTCGGCCGCGCAAGCGCTCGCCGACGTGCAGGCCGCGTATCGCGCGGCCACGAGCGAACTCGCAAGCACCGAAGCGCGTTTGCATACGATCGAAGAACTCGAAACAAACCTCGAAGGGCACGTCCCCGGGACGCGCGCGATCCTCGAGGCCCGCGCGCGCAAGGAGCTCGACGGGATCGTGGGCGTCGTTTCGAACTTGATTCGGGTCGACGAGCAGTACGCGCGCGCACTCGACGTCGCATTCGGCGCCGGGCTTTCGAACATCGTCACCCAGACGGCGGAAGACGCCGAGCGCGGGATCGCGTATCTGCGCGCACGTGAAGCCGGTCGCGCGACGTTCCTGCCGCTCGATACGCTCGGCAGCCGCGCCGGGCGAAGCCCGGCCGACGCGCCGCGCGAGCGCGGTGTGATCGGTTACGCGCACGAGTTGGCGCACGCGACCAATCCGCACTATGCGGGCATCGTCGCATTCTTGGTCGGCCGGATCTTGGTCGTCGAGTCGCTTGAAATCGGCGTACGGCTCGTGCGCGGGCAAGGATTCCGCGACGCAATCGTCACCCTCGACGGTGACGAGATTCGCGGCGGCGGCGCGATGACGGGCGGCCGTTACAAGCGCGAACGTTCGATTCTCTCGCGCCGCGCTCAGGCACGGACGCTCTCCGAAGCGCTGCCGGTGCTGCGCGAACGGCTGGCCGCGGCGCAAGCGGCGGCGGCTGCGGCCGGCGCCGAGAGCGGGGAGGCGGCCCGCGAGCGCGACGACGCACATCGAACGCTCGCGGAACTAGCGGTCACGGTGCGCGACGCGCACGCGCGCGTCGAGACGCTCGACGCGGAGCGTCTGCGGTTCGAGGCGGAGATCGCCGCGATGCTCGAGCGGTCCGCCGAACGGGACCTCGAGACGACGGCTCTTCGCGATCGTCTGCTCGTCCTCGATCGCCCGGCGATCGATCCGGCGACGGCGCTCGCCGAACGCGAGCGCCTCGAAGCGGCGCTCGCCGAAGCACGCGAGACGATCGCGCGCGCGCAAGATAGCGAGCGCGCAATCGCCGCGCAGATCGCAAGCGCGCGCGAAGCGGTCGCAACGCTGGTCGCTCGACGCGACGGCGCTCGAGCGCGGCTCGGATTGCTCGACGCGGACCGCAAACGCGCGGCGGACGCGCGCGAGGCGATGAGCGCCGAGCTTTCGGCGCTGGGGGAGCGGATTGCGGCCGGCGAGATCGCGCTTGCGCGCGCGCGCCGGGACGTTGCCGGCGTCGAAGAGCAAAGCGATGCCGCGCACCGCGAACGCGACGCGCGCGCGGGACGCGCGCAGCAACTTGAGGCCGACTTGCGGATCGCCCAGGCGGCCGAGCGCGAAGCAAGCGGCGCAAGCGAAGGCGGCCGTCTGCGGCTCGCCGAGATCGACGGCGAACTTGGTATGCTTGCGGCGCAGTTCGCGCAAAACCCGGCGACGGCCGACGAATGCGCCGATGTCGAAGCGCGTTACGCGAAAGAAGAAGGCGAGTTTGGTGCGGAGATCGCGCGGCTGCGCGAAGAGCTCGTGCGCCTTGGAAACGTCAACCTCAACGCCGAAGCCGAAATCGCCGAGCAGGCCGAACGGGAGCGTTTCCTGCGCGAGCAACTCGACGATTTGGCTCGCGCGCGCGAGACGCTGCTGGCTTCGATCAAGGAGATCGAAGAATCGTCGCAGGCGCAATTCAACGAGACGTTCGTCTTGGTCAAAGAAGCGTTTGAACGTGTCTACGCGCGGCTCTTCCCGGGCGGACTCGCCAAGATGTGGCAGACGGATGCGGAGAATCTCTCCGAGACCGGAATCGAGATCGCCGTTCAGCCGCCCGGCAAGAAGCTGATGTCGCTGGCCGCGCTTTCGGGCGGCGAGCGCGCGATGGCCGCATCCGCGCTGATCTTCGCGCTGATTGCGGTCCGGCCGTCGCCGTTTTACTTGCTCGACGAAGTCGATGCGGCCCTCGACGACGCCAACGTCGAGCGCTTCTCGAACATCGTCCGCGAACTCGCAAGCGACGCGCAACTGCTGCTGGTTACCCACAACAAGAAGACGATGGAACTCGCGCAGCGCATGTACGGCGTCACGATGGCGGAGCCCGGCATCTCGAGCGTGATCGCGACCGATCTCGCACCGGGCGCACCCGAGCCCGAACTGATCGCCGAACCCGAGACGGCGCTTGCCGGCTGAAGCCGCGCTTTTCTCGGTCTACGATCGCACCGGCGTCGTGGAGCTCGCCCAGCGCCTCGCCGCCGACGGCATGCCGATTTACGCAACCGGGGGAACCCGTGCGCACCTCGTCGCGCACGGCGTCGACGCGCGCGACGCGGGCGAGCTCACCGGCTTTCCGGCGCTCTTCGACGGGCGCGTCAAGACGCTCCACCCGAAGATCTTCGGCGCGATCCTGTACGACCGCGAGAATCCCGCACATCGGGCCGAAGCCGATGCGAACGGAATCGGCGCGATCTCGGTCGTCGTCGTGAACCTGTATCCGTTCGAGGCGACCGTGGCGCGCGACGGCGCGACGTTCGGCGAGGCGATCGAACAGATCGACGTCGGCGGCGTCGCGCTCATTCGCGCGGCCGCGAAGAATTTCGAACACGTTACGGTCCTGGTCGACCCCGACCAGTACGGCGTCCTGCAGGGCGGGGTGGCGGGCATCGACGTTGCAACGCGCCGGCGTCTCGCGACGCGCGCCTTCGAACGGACCGCCGAATACGATTCGTCGATCGCGCGCTACCTCGAAGCCGGTTTGCTCGCGCGCGAACTCCCGGGTTCGCTCGCGTTGACCTTGCCGCTCGCGACGTCGCTGCGGTACGGCGAAAACCCGCAATCGCGCGCGGCATTCTACCTCGCGCGCACGGAGCATCTGCCCGCGCAGCTGGGCGGGAAGGCGCTGTCGTACAACAACTTGCTCGATCTCGATGCGACGTTGCGCTTGCTCGTTCGCGCTGTTCCCGCCGCCGCCGCGGGCGTCGTGCGCGCTGCGATCGTCAAACACACGGTGCCTTGCGGCGTTGCCGAGCGCAAGGATGCGTTTGAGGCCGTGCAAGCGGCGCTCGGGGCAGATGCGGTCTCGGCGTACGGCGGAATCGTCGCGCTCGACAACCGGGTCGACCTCGCAACGGCCGAAGCACTGGCCGAGTTTTTTCTGGAGATCGTGGCAGCGCCCGATTTCGAGGACGCCGCGCTGGCACGGTTGCGGCGGAAGAAAAATCTTCGCCTGATCCGTTACGACCGGCGCCTGCCGGAACGGCTCGCGCGCGAACTTCGCGTGCGCAGTGCGCTCGGCGGGGTCCTTGCCGAGGACGACGATCCCGAAGCCGCCGCCGAAGCGTGGCGCGTCGTCTCGGCGCGCGAACCGAACGCCGCCGAATGGCGCGACCTCTGGTTTTCCTGGGACGTCGTGCGCCACGTAAAGTCAAACGGCGTGGTCATCGCGCGCGACGGAATCACCCGGGGCATCTGCGCGGGACAAACCAATCGCGTGAGCGCCGTGCGCATTGCCGGCCTTCGTGCGGGCGGTTTCGCAAAGAATTCCGCCTGTGCGAGCGACGGGTCCTTTCCCTTCCCCGACGGCCTCGAGGAGGCCGCGGCCGCCGGCTGCACCGCCGTGATCGCGCCCGGAGGCTCGATCCGCGACCACGAGGTCATCGCAGCCGCAGACGCGCGCCGGGTCGCATTGGTCTTTTCGACGCACCGCTACTTCTTGCACTGAGCCCCGCGAAGGGGCGCCTTTTGTAAATCGCCAAAAGACGCCGTAACCTCGAGCGCTCGCCGACAAGCTCGCAACCGCCGCCACTTCGCCGTGAAAGAGGGACTCGTTGCGTTTCCCGTTACTCGCTTGCTGCGCGCTGCTCGCAATTGTTGAGGGTGCACCGGCGGTCGCATCCGCGCAGGCCGTAAGCAGCGCGCAACCCGCACCAGCCGTAACGAGCACCCCGGCTCCCCCGCGACGCCCGGGCGCCGATGCATTCATTCAATACGAGAACGCACCGTTCGAATACGTCGATAACTTTCTGGCCAACGATCTCTTCGCCTACGGAACGTCCTCAGGTGCCCTCGGCATGCGAATACCAGCATTTGGACAGACGCTGTTATTTGATGGAGAATTCCACGTCGAAACGTACCTCCACACGGCGGGCGTCGTGCGGACCGCGGGCGGTGGAGAGGTCTTCATTCCGTCGCTTACGGCGCACGAGTACACGCAGGACTACCGCGCTTCCGTGCTCGTCGGCAAGGATATTTACGTTGGTACCGGGGTCTTGTATCGCCCGACGATCTACGGCTTCCCGATATTGGTCGGGATGGGTTTCGGCGCCGAAAAACTTCCGGATTTTTCTCGCAAGACGTCGCTGTTCGGACGCGCGTACTTCTATCCGAACGTCAACAACGAACACCCGTTCAGCGATACGGCCTCGGGCCGGCCGCTCGGCTTTCGCTACTCGATCTTGCGTTATCAGATCGGCGAAGCGCTACGCATCGGGCGGAGCAACGGATACTTTACGGCTGCGATCGACGGCCAGAGATTTTGGCACATCGCGGATACGCCGGGCAACGAGGCGCGCATCGAGCCGACGATCGGCTACATGCTGCACGTGCCGTAACGTCGTTTAGCGAACGCCCCAGTACGCGGCTTCGTCTTGTGCGACGCTCTGTGCCGCGTCCGGCGGTGCGAGCGCGGTGGCGACGGCGACCGTCGGCTGCGCGGAAAGACGCGATTCGAAGGCGTGGAACGTCGCAAGAACTTTCGCAACGTAGTGCAGCGCGCCGCGGGGCGCGACGCCGCCGTTTGACTTAATCGTATACGGCCCGACGTTATAGCTCGCAAGCGCTTCGCGCATCGCGTTGCGCGACGAGCTGAACATGCCGAGCAACCGATGCAAATAGAGCGTCACGCCGCGCAGGTTGCTGCGGCCCGACCACGCGTCGATTCCAAGCGTGCGGGCCGTTTCGGGCGTGAACTGTCCGAGGCCCTCGGCGCCCGCAGGCGAGATCGCGCGCGCGTTCCAACCCGATTCGACCGTCACGACGGCCATGACCAACCGTGGATCGAGCCGCATGCGAACGGAATCAGCAACGAGCGCCGTCGCGTATACACGGGACTCGCCGTTTGCTAATCGCGGGTTGATCGTGCGCAAGACCTGGGCGTAGGCGGAGTCCCGGACGATCGCGCCGGTCGTTTCGGCCAGGCACGGTACCGGTGCCAGAACGATAACCAGCGCGAACGTCGCTCGAAACCATCGGGCGGCGCAGTGCATGGCGCGCGAGGTTCCCTCTCGCGCGCCGTGTCCCTCTCAGCTACCGGTTAGTCCCTGCCGATGTGGCCCCGGTCAACGTCTCCTGTTGTTCCCTTGATTTTTCGACGAACCACCCGAAGAATGCGACGGGGCCGAGTAGTGCGGCGCCGAGTAGTGCGGCGCCGAGTAGTGCGGCGCCGAGTAGTGCGGCGCCGAGTAGTGCGGCGCCGAGTAACTGCGCGGCGCCGAGTAGCTGCGCGGTGCTGAGTAGCTGCGCGGCGCCGAGTAGCTGCGCGGCGCTGAGTAACTACGCGGCTCCGAGTAACTGCGGCTCGGCTCCGAGTAACTGCGGCTCGGCTCCGAGTAACTGCGGCTCGGCTCCGAGTAACTGCGGCTCGGCTCCGAGTAACGCGGTTCCCCAAACGAACGGGCTGGTGTGGAATACGAACGCTCAGGCGTCGCGTACGAGGGACGTTCCTGGTACGAGCGCTCCGGCGTGGAGTACGAGCGCTCCGGCGCAGAGTACGAGCGCTCCGGAGCGGCATAGCCGCGTTCCGACGCGGTTCCGCCGAAGCGGCTCCAGACGTCGTCCGAGCGCGGGGCGAAGTTCTCGCCGGAGTTCGTCGCGCGCGCGGTCGTGTTCTCGCGGGCGACCGCATTCTCGCGGGGGACCTCTCTTGCTTCGTCGGACGGACTGCTGAAGCGATCCCAAGCGGAACCGCTGCGCTCGCTTGTGGTCGAGCGCTCGTCGACGCTCGGAGCCCGGAACTGGGCTTCGCTCCGTTCCGCCGGCTCGTACCGTTCGGCCGCAGACGCATTGGCGGCGCCCGACCCGAGCTGGCGATCGATCGTCCCCGAGAGCTCGGGATACGCTTGGCGCGCAAGCCCGGCCACGGCGTTACGCTGCGCTTCGAAGGACGGCGCGGTCGCCTTGGGCGCGGCGAGGTGTCCGAAGCCCGCCGAGATCGGTGCGCTCCGTACCGGGTCGATCGCGTGGCCGTTGAACGCGAGATTGTTCGCGCTCGGCACCACCGGGAGGGTTCCCTTTATCGGGTTTGCGTTCCCGAGCGCGCCGCCCTTAACCGGTAGAATGTGTTCGAAGTTCCCCGAGGAGAAGTTCGACCCGCTGACGCCGAGGGCTCCGCCCGGTGCACCGGCGTTGTGGAAAAGGTTGGCGATGCTGCCGATGTTGCCGAACGCGTTGCTGCCGGAACCGGCGCCGGTGCCGCGCCCGCTAAGGCCGCTTCCTAAGGAACCGGTACCTCCGAAGGCCGAGCTGCCCGAGCCGCTAGAACCGTGACCGCCGAAGCCGGTACCACCCGAACCAGTGCCGCCGAAACCGGTGCCGCCGGAACCGCGGCCGCCGTAACCGTGACCGCCGTAACCGCGGCCCGAACCATTCCCGAAGATGCTGCCCGCGTTGCCCCACCACTGGATCAACGCTTCAAGCGGTGCGAGCGGCGTCCAGCCGATGTTGCCCAAGCCGAGGCCAAAGCCCCCGCCGCCGAAGCCCCCGCCGCCGAAGCCGAAGAACCCCACGACGGCCGGCGCATACGCGTAGTCGTTCCCCGGATACCAGCACCACGCGTCGTTGGCATAGAACCAGCGGCCGTAGTGGTACGGCGCCCAGCCCCACGGCTCGTCGCCGATCCAAGTCCAGCCGTAGTACGGCTCCCAGACCCAGCGCCCGTCGGAGTACGGTGACCAGCCGGCCGGTTCGTCCGTCGGCTCCCAGACTTGGCCGTAATCGGCGTTGTCGGTCCATTGCCCGTACTGGCTGAGGTCGTCGGCGCCGACCATCCCGTTATCGACGTAGGCCCAGTCGCTGACGTTCGCCCAGCGCTGATCGCGGGCGTCGGTCCAACGATCGAACGCCTCATCGGCGACTTGCTCGATCGTCTGCGCTTGGACGTTTTGGCCCTGACCGGTCACGCGCAACGTCGAGCCCGGGTACACCGTTTGCGTCGGGCCGCCGTCGCCGAGCGCTACGTCGGCGCGACCGGCCCGAACCGTCACTTCGGTGTTGCCGTCACGGTCGACGCTGATCCGATAGCGCCCGCTCTCGTCCGGACGGACGCTTGCGGCCGGAGTCTCGACCTCGGGGTGCGCCTCGAGGCTCTTGAAGATACGTACCTCGACCGTCCCCTCGGCGAGCTGCAAGGTGTGAGACTGCGGGTCGAGCCGCGTGAAGCGGAGTTGCGTGTCCGGCGCGACGCGCAGCAGGGAGCCGTAGTTGAATTCGATTTCGGCTCGTGAGTCGTCGCGGGTCGTCACGTAGTCGCCGGGGTT
>Ga0302326_10002246_pt1 | contig 47266 bp, 42 predicted proteins | sample Palsa_T0_3_FD_202264 | JGI IMG/M metagenome (GOLD analysis project Ga0302326, IMG submission 202264) | Peat permafrost microbial communities from Stordalen Mire near Abisko, Sweden - Palsa_T0_3 | ecosystem: Environmental > Terrestrial > Soil > Palsa > Peat permafrost | place: Sweden: Abisko... | reverse complement strand
CCCGCGCTCTCTTCACCATCGCGATTGTGGCGTGCGCGTCACCGGTACCCCCGCGTCCTCTCCCGCGCGCGGAGCTCCCGCACGCAGAGCTCCCACCCCCGCTGCCGGCGCTCGACCCCTTGCCTGTGGGCGTGAGCGACCCCGCGTACCGCCTTCCACGCGAGCGGGCGTTCTACTTCGCGCAGGAGGGTGATGTAGGCGCGAGGTTCATCGAGCTCCGTGCGAACGGCACCTATCGAACCGTCGACCGCGAGCACCTAGGCGTCGGCGAGGACGACGCGGGGCGGTGGCGCCAAGCCGAGAGCGGCGAGCTTCACCTGTGCTCGGAGTACCGGTACGGCAACATCGAAGCTGGGCCGCTGTGGATCGTCGTCGCGACGACGAAACAGTACAAGGAGCTGCCGGAGGTCGCACGGACGTTGCGGAGCCTCACCGCGAAGGGTGCGGCGACGTTTTCGTCCAAAGACATCGAGTGGCCTCTCAGCCATGGTGAGCAGGACTACCAGCACCCGAGCATCAACAACGATGCGTACGGCCGTGACATTACGCGCGCCGAGATCGACGCGCTTGCGCGCGTCATCGACGCGTACATGGTGGGCGGTAACGAGAACCTGATGCGCACCGTTCCGCGCGCACACGGCGAGGTCGTATACCTCGATGGCTCGTGGGAGCTACCGCACACCGTTCACGACGAGGGCGAGCTAGCGCTCATCCACCGACGCCTCGACGCGAAGGAGCACACGCTTTGGGCTCTTCCCTCCATCGACGAGCCCGCGTTTCGCACCGCGACGCACAGGACGCAATCGTTCATCATCCACACGGAGATGAACGGCTGCGTTCAGCACGAGGTCGCCGAGCTCCCCGACTGGAAGAAGGAGCACCTCACTCCCCGCTGTCGCTTGTTTTGACGGAGCCGGAGCCGGAGTCGGGTACGGTCGGATGGTGGCGTGCGGGATGACGAAGGTCGCGATTGCGTGTGCGGTGGTCGCCGCGTGCAAGACGAGCGGGCAGACTGTCGAGCTCGACGCGAGCGCACCACTGCCGACGGCTTCTCCGACCGCGTCGGCGAGCGTCGTGCCCGACGACGCGCCGAGCGCGAGCACTTCAGCGAGCCCAGTGATGCCGAGCGTAGCCGCACGCGCCGTTCAGGCGACGACACTTCCGACCAGCATCAACGCCATGCCCGCCACATGGCGCGCGTGCGTGAGCGACCAAGACTGCGTCGCCATTCCGAGCGCCTGCTGCGGATCGTGGCCATCGAATGTCGTGAGCCGCGACCGTGTCCAGCACGCAGTCGTCGCGGCAGATCTGGCGCGCGACAACTGTCGCAATCGTGTGTGCGCCCGCATCGTCGAAAGGCCTGCATGTGAGCACGGTCAATGCAACCTGCGCTGATGTAGCTTGTTTTTGCGCAGCCGATGCGTGCGGCAGCCGGAGTCGGAGCCGGAGTCGAAGGCTCCGCGGTTTCTCGGGACGGTCATGAACTATTCGCCGCGGCGAGTGTCTGTTTGTCCCAAGAACGATCCGCGCCTCTAGTCGAAGCGCGGATCGCAACGAAAAGAGGTCGCCATGCGCCGCATGGTCTTCGTCACGTGTCTGTTCGCGGCCGCATGCGGGGCGTCCGTTCACTCGCTCGCGGTTCGCCCCGCGCCCCCGAATCCTGCCGTCGACCTCGCGCACGTGTCGTGTGCGCGAGCCCGGAAGACGCCCCTGCCCGCGCGCCCCGACGACGCGCGTGAAGGGAGCACCGTCGTGCTCGCACGGGGTGACGCACGCACGCTCGCGTACATCGCGGACGCCGACAGTCGCTCGATTCACGTCGTCTCCGTCGATGACGCGAAAGAGCTCGGGCACACGCGCCTCACAGCCGCGCCCCACGATCTGCTCGTCTTGGCCGATGGTCGTCTCGTGGTCACGCTCACGGGAGCCGCGCGCATCGCCGTCCTCGAGCCTGCCGACGATCCCGCGTCGCCCATGACGACGCTCTGCGAGCGGACGATGCCGGACGAGCCGTGGGGCGTGGCGCGCTCTCGAGACGACACGAAGCTCGTCGTGACGAGCGCCTGGGGTGCAGCGCTCACGGTGCTCGATGCCACGACCTTCGCGACGCTCCGTACGGTCTCGCTCTCGCGTGACCCACGCGGTGTGCTCGTCGACGATGAGAACGTCGCGTTCGTCAGCCACGCCGTCGGCGCCAAGCTCACGACCGTCGACCTGAAGAGCGATTCGGCCGAGGCCAAGGTCATCGACCTGTCGATGCGCAAGGATACACCGCTCGCACAGAAGAGCGCGCTCCTCAGCGTGCGGTCGGCGTCGCAAGGCTTCACGCTGGCGCGCGTACACGTCGCGAACCAGGCCAATGCGAAAATTGGCGTTCGCATTCTCGTACCGATGGTGAGCGTCGACCCCGGCGAGTCGACGCGCAGCTCGCCGACCTATTACGGCCCGCCATTCGACGGTGTTCCCAAAGAGACACCGGTCGTCGGTGTCGTCGACGCCGAGCGGAAAGAGATGCTCGGCAAAGAGCTCCTCGGGACCACCGACAAGATCTATCGCCGCGAGTGCTTGCTACCGCGCGCGTCGGCCGTGCGCGCGGAGACGTCGACGCTCTACGTCGCGTGCAATGGCATCGATGCCGTCCTCGCGCTCGATGCGCTCGCCGTGGACCCGTTTCGAGCGGAGAAGGCCAGGTTCTCGGTGCCGCCCGGTCCCGAGGGCGTCGCCCTCGATGCGCAAGGCAAACGGCTGGTTGTCTTTTCGCAGCTCGGCGCCGCCGTGACGGTGATTGCGCTCGACGATGCGGCCGCGCAGCCGAAGACCGTCGCGCTCGACTATCACCCCGACGAGGCGCTCGCGGCCGTCTCGCACGGGCGACAGCTCTTCTTTCGCACCGACGATGCCCGCATCGCCGACGACGGGCTCGCGTGCGCGAGCTGCCACATCGACGGCCGTGAAGATGGCATCACGTGGAGCACGCCGCTCGGGCCGAGGCAGACGCCGATGCTCGCCGGCCGCCTGAATGATACGGCGCCGTACGGGTGGGCCGGGGACAAGGCGACGCTCGACGAATACATCCAGCACACCGTCATGAACCTCGGCGGCACGGGGCTTCCGCCCGACGAGCTCGCCGCGCTCTCTCGCTTCTTGCTCGCGACGCGAGGGCCTGCCGCTACACAAGCGGACGACGCAGCGGTTCGCCGCGGCCATGAGCTCTTCTCGAGCTCGGACGAGGGTTGCAGCACGTGTCATCTCGGCATGACGGGTGCCGACGGCTCCAAGCATCTGGTCGCGACAGGCGGCAGCGGGAACGACATCCTCCGTGACGTCGACACGCCCGCGCTTCGTTTCGTGGTTGGTACGGCCCCGTACTTTCACGACGGGCGCTATCGCACGCTCGAGGACCTGCTCGCCGATCCGTCGAGCTCGATGGGGCACAGCGCGCTCCTCTCGAGCAGCGACCAACATGCGCTCGCGGCGTACCTGCGGACGCTATGAAGCCCGCGGCAGCGATCGCGGTCGCTATTTGCCAAGCGTGCGGCGCACCACCTCGGCCCGTCGATACGACGGCGAGCGTGGCGCCTCACGCGAGCGCGACCATGAGCGCGGAACCACCGCGCGCGGCGGGTCTAGAGCCGCTGATCGATGGGGCGCTCGCGCAGGGGTTCGGCCGACCACCCACCGAGACGGTGCGCTTCGACGTCGATGCCGTCCCTCTCGCAACGTGGGGCCCGCCCTCGCAGAAGTCCGGCTTCCAGCTCACGGTCACGGAGCGGGACCAGAGCTACCACCTCGTCGTTCACACATACCTCTTTGCGGAGACCATCCTCTTCGGCGCGAGCGAGTTCACCGCGTTCACGGGGGGGCCATTCTTCAGCGGCGAGCTGCCGAAGTGTGGGGGCCACGCGACTGGCACACGCGGCGCACAATGGCTGGGGTTCTCGCCGACTCGGTGGACGGACGAAGGTATCGACGTCGAAATGGGCGAAGGCGAATTCGACGTCGCGACATGCACGACGTTCCCCATCGCATCGCTCTTTGCACGCGCCAAAGCCCTCGTGCCCGGTTTCGTCTACGCGCTTCGCCTGCGCGACGCGAAGGGCGATTGGCTCTATGTGGTCCTTCCTCACGGCACGTTCGTCGCAGCCGGAGGTGATCCTACGAGGTCGCTGGCGGCGTCGAACAACGGCACGTTCGCACGGCTGCGTTTCCCGCTGGCCAAAGACACGGCTGCCTCGGCGGCCGTGCGCATCTCGCCGGCCTCGCTCACGCTATGGGATGAGTTGCGGAGGACCGGCACGTCCGTTCGAAACTTCGCCGACGGGACGCGCACATCAGACGCGCTTCTCGTCACCGTCGAGGTCTCGTCGCAGGGTGACGTCAAGGTTGCGTCGCTTTCGTTCGCGCTGCCCCAGACCGCCCCGCGCGCCGCCTACGTTCCGCTCTTGCGGGCCGCGCGCAGCGTCGCTCAGAAGTAGCCCGGCGTGGGCATGAAGACGAGCGGCACACGCACGACGTAGTCATCGGGCCACGGCTCTCGGGCAACCTCTGCCGCACCGTGCACGAAGGGTGCAACGCGGACATTCGTGAAAGCCGCGCGGAGACACTCGATGACGGGCGACGGCACGTCTTTCACTCGTTCAACTTCCACATGCAGCATGCCCACGCGGTGAGAGAACGCGAGCGTGATGCGACCTCCGCCGTGCCGCCGACCCAAACAAGCGTCGACGTGATGGCGCACCCACCGGGGCTCGAATTCACCAAGCACGGTAGGCGGGCCGGTCGGTGCAGCACCGATGAAGCTCTCCGACGGGGTCAACGCTTGGGGTGGCCTGACCAGCGTGACGGAGAGCGTCGAGGGTGGCGACGTGCACGCGACCCAGAGCAGCGCACTCGTCATCAGCGCACGTGACATCGCCTGCTTGAGTCAATTGCGCACCCGCCGTGTTCCCGATATTCGGCGGCAAAGCGACCGTAGTACACTGGGCCGTGATGCTGCCTCCGGCCGTCCAAAGTGCTCTCGAGGTCCTTCTGCCGCTCGGCACCGACACCGAGCTCGCGAAAGCGGCCCACGCACGATGGCGCGCTGGGGAGAGCGTGAACGCCGAGGCGCCGAAGTTACCAGACGCGCTCCGGGCGGCCGCGGACGAGATCGCAGCGGCGCTTCCAGAGCTCACGTGCACCGATCCCACGTCGTTGATCGCGCTGCTCGATGGGCCTCACGGTCAGGTCCTCTTCGCGTGGTGCGAGGCGAGCACCTGGCGGCGCGACGTTGCGATGGCCCCGCTGCTCGCGGCGGCCGCGACCAAACCCGCGTTCCGCGAGCACGTCGCTCGGGTGGCGCGCGAGCGCGTGGTCGAGGGGCCGCTGCTCGACTCCATCACGTGCGCACCGCTGCTCGGCGACGGGACGGCGCTCGCGTTGCCGGAGAACGCGGAGGCTCACGCGCGCCTCGAGATCTTGGTTTGGGAGGCTGGCGCGGGCGCGCTCGCGGTGCCGTCGCTAGGCGCGTGGCTTTGGGGATCGTCGGCGACGTTCAACGTCATGATTCGCGAGCCCGCGCACGGCGCGCTCCGTGGGCGCGTGCTTGCAGCGCGCTGCCTCGAGATCGCGATCGAGGGGATGCCGACGACGACCGATCCAGAGCTCTCGGGACGCACACTCCAGGTGTTGCAACCTCTCCTCCTCCATCCCGAGCCACTCGTGTGGGTGCATGCCGCCCGCGCTCTCGGACGCTTGACCGGCCCGATGCAACAGCTCGAAGGGACGGTGCTCGACTGGGTGCTCAGCGACAATCCGCTCTTGCGCCAGCGCGCGCTGACGGCGTTCGCGTCGATGCCGGCGGAGCGCCTCGGGATGTTGTCGGGGCAGCTCGCGGCGATCATCGCCTCGAAGACCGAGGACGCCTGGGTGCTCGGGGCGATCGCGGCGGCAACGCCGTATCTCTACTTCGAGCGTAACGATCTCTGGAGCCGGCTCGCCAGGCGCATCCTCGCCGGAGACGGCGGTGCCATCGCAGCGCGCGCCCTCGCCCGTGGTCTCGCGACGCTCTGGCGGCGCGGAACCGAGGACGCTGCAATCGAAACGCCCCTCCGTGCGCTGCGCGAGATTGCGCGCCACGCTCGACCCTCCACCATCGACGACGCACGCCGCTGGATCGAGGTCATCGCGGTGACCGATGCGGTCGACGGTGCCGAACGCGATCCGCTCGACCTCGAGCTCGGCCTCGAGAACTTGATGCGCATCGCCGCGCAGTACGACGACGAAGAAGCGGACGCCCGCGCGGCCCGCTTCGCCGTGGCCCTCGCGCCCGCGTTTCAAGAAGCCCATCGCATCGCGCTCGGCACGGGACGATTGCGCCAGCGCGCGGCGGCCATCAATGCCCTCGAAGGTACGGCGAGGGCGTTCGCGCTTCGACTGTGGGCGCCGCTCCTTGCCACACGGCCCGCGGACGACCCCATCGAGGAGCCCGATCTCGAGGAGACGTGGAAGCTCCTCGCCTCGGCCCCTGAAAAGATCCTCGACGTCGTCAAGGAACGGAGGCAAGCCGAGGACCTCGTCGACATGGACGACGAGCTCCCGCTCGAAGTGCTCGCGATCAGGCTCGGCGGCTACGCGATGGACGCGTGCGGCGAAGACTCCGAGCTCGGACCGGGTCGCGGGCCAACGGCGCACGCGACGTGTCACTGGTTGCGCAAGCTCGAAGGGCTTGCTGACGGATCCCGCGATGTGCCGCCTGCGCTGAGGAGTGCGCTCAGCACGCTCTTCTGGCGCCTCGTCGACACGACGCGCGGCACCGCGCTTGGCGAGGTCGACGACGTCGAGTGGCTCGGCCCGTTCGCGGCGTGGTGGGGCCTCGTGATCGATCAACCGGCGATGCTCTTGCAGCTCGGGACCGCACTGCCGATGATGTCAGCGCCCGCGCTCGAGCAGTGTTGCGCGCAGGCCGAAACGCTTCGCGCGGCGGTATCGAAGGGCCAGGAGGACGGCGTGTGGGGCGCGGCGGCTGCCGACGCGGTGGCGGCGCTCCACGCCGAAGACACAGAGCTCGCTCACGCCCTTCAAGGTCTCTCGCGCGCGTTAGCGAGCTTTGCAGCAGCGAGCGGACCGGCCCCCAACCTCGAGGCGTTATGCGCGGAGCTCGTCCTCGCGGGTGATCGCATGCAACAAGCGCTCGCCGATCCCGTGAAGGCGCTCCACGCCGTGACCGATGACACGGCGGATTCGCTCAGGCGCAAGGCCACGGAAAATGCACCGCGCGTCGCCGCCCTGGTCGGCCGAGCCATTCGGGCGCGGGAGCCGTCGATGATCGACGTGTGGCTCGCGTCGCTCGGGCCCGTGGCGTCGGGTCTCCTCGATCTGGCCGTTCGTGGCGCCATCAGGCGAACGCCGCCGCCACCGCCACAGCCAAAGAAGGTCGAGCCCAAGCTCGTCGAGGGGTACGAGCTCATCAAGGCGCTCGGCGAGGGCGGCATCGGAACCGTGTGGCTCGTACGCAAGCCCGGCGCCGATCGCTACTTTGTCTTGAAGATCCCAAAGGCCGAGGCCCTCCAGAACGCCACCGACACCGAGCGCGCCGGCATCCTCACGTCGTTCATCGAAGAGGCGAACGCCCTCGCGGGGCTCTATCACCCGAACGTCGCGAACATCATCGATCGCGGCGTGTCGAGCAACGTGCCGTTCCTCGTCCTCGAGTATTTGATTGGCGCGGACCTGAAGCAGTACTCGGACGCCCATCGTATGTCGCTGTACGAGCTACGGCAGGTCGTCGTCGAAACGTGCGCGGGGCTTGCCGCGCTGCATGGCGCGGGGCTCGTCCATCGCGACATCAAGCCCGCCAACCTCTGGCTGCGGCTTCCGCTCGCCGGCGGGGTGAGGTTCGAGGGCGAGAAGCACCGCAACCCCGCGCTCGCGACGCCGCTCGCGACGGTCGTCATCGACTTCGGCATGGTCCGCGCGATCCGCGTGCCGCAAGACGCCGCCGGTCGTTTCGTCGCGGGCACGCCCGGGTACATCGCGCCCGAGCAAGTCCTCGATCCCGTGGAGCTCGATCCGCGCGCGGACATCTACGCGCTCGCGGGCACGATCTACAACGTGACGACGGGCCGCGCGTTCTTCGACGACATCAAGACGCCACGTGATCGCATCATCGCGCACATGAGGCAGGACCCGTTCGAGGACCCGGAACGGCTGCGCGGCTGGCCGGCGGCCATCGTGAAGGTTCTCCGCGCAGCGACGGCGCTGCAACCGAAGGATCGTCCAACCCCGCTCCAGTTCGGCAGGGAGTTCATCGCGGCTCTTTAAGGAGGACTCATGAGCAAGATCGAGATCAAGACCAAGGACGGCATTTGCCCGAGCTACGTCTATCGCCCGAGCGGCACCGGGCCGTGGCCCGGCGTGCTCGTTTTCATGGACGGCATCGGCATTCGCCCCGCGATGCTGGAGCTCGGCGAACGGCTCGCGACCCACGGCTACGTCGTTCTGCTGCCAGATCTCTTCTATCGCGTCGGGCCGTACGAGCCGATGGACCCGAAGACGCTCTTCACCGATCCCGAAAAGCGCAAGGTCCTGATGGAGAAGTTCTTCCCGGCTGCGTCGCAGGCCCTCATCATGTCCGACACGCGCGCGTTTCTCGATTACCTCGCGGCGCAGCCCGATGTGAAGCCCGGCGGTATTGGCACGACAGGCTATTGCATGGGCGGCTTCATGTCACTCAGTGCGGCCGGGACTTACCCCGATCGCATCGTCGCCACTGCGTCCTACCACGGCGGCCGGCTCGCCACCGACGCGCCCGAGAGCCCGCACCTGCTCGCACCAAAGATGAAGTCGCGAGTCTACGTCGCGGGCGCGATCGAAGATCAATCGTTCACCGACGAGATGAAGGCGCGTCTCGAGGACGCGCTGACGAAGGCCGGCGTCGACCACAAAATCGAGACCTATCCAGCGAAGCACGGCTGGGTGTTTCGCGACACGCCCGTCTACGACGCGGCCGCCTCCGAACGCCACTGGGAAACCCTCCTCGCGCTGCTGGCCTCGACGCTGAAGTGACGCATGGATGACCCGACCATCGTCGAGGTGAAGGGCACGCGCTCCTCGGGCGACGCGCCGATGCTGTTCGGCAGGCGCTACCGACCCGTCGCGCTGCTCGGGACGGGAGGCATGGGGAGCGTCTACCTCACGCGGGACGTGGAGCTCGACGAGCTCGTCGCGGCGAAGGTGCTCAAGCCCGAGCTGCTCAGCGATCCGTCGATGCTCGAACGCTTTCGTGACGAAGTGCGTTTGGCGCGTCGCGTCTCGAGCCCTTTCGTCGCGCGCACGCACGATCTCGCCGAGCATGAAGGCCGCTGGTTCGTGACGATGCAATATGTCGAGGGCGAGACGCTCTCGACCAAGCTCCGCCGCGAGGGGCGCTTGGCGCTCGGTGACATCGTACCCATTGCGCGCGATCTCTGCGCGGGTCTCACGGCCGTGCACACGGCCAACATCGTGCACCGCGACCTCAAACCAGCGAACGTGCTCATCAAGGCCGGTGGAGGCGCGGTGATCACGGACTTTGGCATCGCGCTCCGCGCCGAGTCTGCGCTCACGATGACCGATGGATTCGGCACCCCGACGTACACCGCACCCGAACAGCTCGCGGGCGGCTCCGTCGACGCGCGCGCCGACATCTACGCACTGGGAGCGATTCTCTACGTCATGAGCACAGGGCAGAAGCCGTTTCCAGGCGTGCGCACGGGTCTCGAGACGCCGCCAAACCCATCTCGTGTAGCGGCCGACGTGCCCGAGGCATTCGCCGCGATCGTCATGCGCGCGATGGCACTCGATCCACGCCAGCGTTACCCCTCGAGCGACGCCCTCCGTGCAGCCATCGACGCGTTGCGGCCCGCCGCGTCGACCGGACCGGTGACCCGCCCATCGCTCCTTCCGAGCTTCGTACGATCGCTTGGTGCGGGCGTGGCACGTCGATTGTCGGTGTCGATGGCGCTCGAAGGAATTGCGCCACCCCTCGGCAACGCCGTGCGCGTCGACCTCGTATCGCGCCTCAACGCGCGAGGGCAGCTCCGCGTCGTACGTGACGCGGCCGATGCCGAGGCCGCGCTCGATGCCCGCGTCGTCGCGCAGGGCGACAACTACCGGCTCGATCTCGCGCTGCGTAGCAAGGGAGACGGGTACGAGTTCTGGACCGAGACGCTGCAAGGTCCGCTCTCGGCGCTGCCGCAGTTGATCGAGCGCGCCGCGCACGCCATCGAGTGCGCCTTCTCGCCGACGTCGACGCCGATGCGCGAAACCGGCTCGTTCCCGTCGGCGGACGTCGCCCGCTATTTCCTCGAGGGTCGCGCAGAGTATCGCGCCTTTTGGGGCGACCACATGAAGCGGAGCGTCGAGCTCTTCGAAGCCGCGCGCGCTCTCGCCCCTGACCATCCACTCGTCCTCGCGTGGTGCGCCGCCGCGCACAGCAGGCAGCGGTTCTTTGGCGCGACCCCCGAGCATGATGCGGGGCACGAGTTCGCGCTGCGCGCTGTGGAGCTCGCGCCCGACATCCCAGACGCGCACATCGCCCTCGCCGCCTCGCACACGTTGGAGATGCGCATGGTGGAGGCGATGCCTCATTTCGTGGAGGCGCTGAGAATTGCTCCTGGACTCATGGAGCACCGAGCCAACTTCGCGCGTGTGCTGAGCGAGTGCGGCGCTGTGGAACCGGCGCGAGCGCTCGCGAGCAGCACGTTCGAAGCTGATCCGACGTTCGGCGAGCCCCTCGAGGTGATCATGCGGCTGGAAGCCCTCCACGGGCGCATGGACCGTGCAGCGGCCGAGCTCACACGCGCCCCGCTCGAACGGGACTCCTTCGTTCGGGTTGCGTTTCTGCGCTTCTGCTTCTGGGCGCGAGACCGCGAGCTCTTCGAGACCCAACGGGCGCGGCTCGATGCCGCGCGCATCGACCCCCTGCCCCGTGCAATCATGGAGATGTACCGAACGCTGCTGAGTGGTGAGAGGCCGCCCCTCGAGCATCTCGCCATCGCCGGAGGGCCCCGGCGCCGCAGTTTGTATCATCAGATGCGCGCGGAGATGTTCGCCTTCATGGGCGACGAGGCCCTCGCCCTCGACGAGCTCGAGCGATCACTCGATGCCGGGTTGTTCGACGTGCAGTGGCTCGACCTCTGCGCTCTCTTCGATCCGCTGCGTGGAACGATTCGATTCGAGACGGTTCGTCACACCGCCCACCAGCGCGCGATGGCAGTGCTGTCCGAGATCGAACGCTGCCTCGCCACCTGATCGACCCATCGAGTCAGGGCGCGCTTGCCTTGTAGGCTGACCACGCGGCTTTCGCGGCAGTCGCGTAGGGCTGGAGCTGCGTGTAGTCATCCTCCCACGACGTGTACATCACGCCCACGACGCCCTTGATGCCCGTCGCGGCCTGGAGCTCGGTGGTCGCCGACGTGGCGCCATCGCCCGAGTCGTAATAGCCGGCGATGATCTGCTGCATCGCGTGGGGTTGCGCCGGCGTGACCGTCGTGTCGGTGCCCGAGAAGAACGTGAGCGACTTGGTCAGGTTGCCGAGGTTCCAATTCATGATGACGGTGCCGGGTGGCAGGCCCGTCCATGAGCCCGTGAGATCGCCTTCGACGTCGTAATAGTTGGGCACGGCGTTGTGATACGGGCTGAACATGTCGTCCCAGAAATAGAACGGCGTGCTCGCGCCCCATACGCCCTGGAGCGTCTGCACCGTCTGCCCAACGTTCCACGCGAGGAGCTGCCCGCCGGTCATGTTCTTCGCCGCGCACTCCTCGCACGAGTCGCCCTGGCGCATCTCGTCGTACCCCATGAAGACGCCGCTGCCCTTGGGGAAGACGCTCACGAGCGCGTTCGCGTTGCTCGTGTTCCACGTCTGCACGGCTGGATCCGTGAGGCACGACGACACCTCGTAACCAATCTGGGGGACCACCGTGTAGTAGTCCATCGAGACCGTGGCGCCGTTCACGAGCGTGCTGCTCGGGGGGACGGTGACCGTCGGCGGCGTGTGCCAGGGATCGTACGTCCCAGGCGCCGCAGCGAGCGCGGGATCGGAGACGGTCGCGTAGTCGCTGCCCTCGGTGTACGTCGTCGCCCCCGCGTAGACCTTGAGTGGCGTACCCGTGCGCCGCAGCACATTGACGAGCGCGGTCTCCTCGGCGAGCACGTCGTCGATCCACACCGTGCCCGAGAACCCGCCCCAGATGCCGATGTAGAGCGTGAGGGCCGTGCTCTCGCGGCTGTTGAACGCATAGTCGAAGGCCGTCCAATCCTCGGTCGCGCCCGTCATCGTCGGGCTCTCGGCGAGGCGGGTGAGGATGACGTCTTGCTGGGTCGTGAAGTCGAGGGCTTCGACGTTCAGTGTGTTGCCCGAGAAGCCCGACGTCTTGAACCAGATGCGCACGTGATAGAGGCGCCACGGCGTGACGGTGATGGCCTGCGTGAAGCGAGCGTTGTCGGTCGCGCTCGCGTTGCCGTTGATGACGCCCGACGCCGAGCCCGTGTGCGCGACCGTCGTGTCGATTCCGATGCGCGCGTCGCCCGTGTTGAACCACACTGTCTTGCCGCTCTCGAAGCCGGCGTTCTGCAGCGGTGTGAGAGTGTTGACCGGCTGCAACGCTCCCCCGCTCACCATGAACTGCCCGCCGATGATCTTCGCGCCCTCAGCGAGGTCCGGATCGCTTCCAAGCATGTCGTTCGAGTATCCGATGGGCGCTCCGGCGGCGAGGACGCTCATCCCCTTCGACGTGGCGTACTGCACGATGGTCGCGAGGTTCGCCGTGCTCCAACTTGGGCGATTGGCGAACGTGAGGCTCGAGTCCCAGAACGCGAGGCCGGTGTAACCCGCAGCCGCGGCCTGATCGATGAGCGCCTCGCTGTGAGCGGGCTCCACGGTGCTCGTCGGCGAAAGATAGCTGTGGTGCCAGTACCAGAGCTGAGGCTCGTCGGGAGTCGGCGGGAGGGGCTGCCACGCGTCCACCGTGCCGGCGTCGCCACCATCGGGTGCGATGGAGGAGTCCATCGACCCACCGTCCACCTGCTGCGCCGCTCCGCCGCCGCAGGCCACGAAGAACGACGTGATGATCAGCGAAGCTCCCGCAAAGATGAGCACGCGACACGTCATGGCCTCTCGAGAGTAGCGCATTGCCCCTTTGAGCGGGGCGGACTATTCGCAACGAATGGCTGCCGAAACTCGCAAGCGATCCATCGTCAAGGCGATCACGTATCGCGTCTTCATCGTGTGCCTCGACTTCACCGCGGTGTACCTCTTCACACACAAGGTCGACGTCGCCCTCGGCTTCATGATCGTGAGCAACATCTACACGACGATCGGGTATTTCGCCCACGAGCGCATCTGGGCGCGCATCCAGTGGGGACTATGAGCAAGGAGCCGCTCGCGCGGGCCCACCTCGTGACGGTGCTCATGGTGATCGTCGGCTGGAGCATCGCGGCCGTGGTCTATTTCCACGCTACCCCCGAAGCAGACGATCCGCTCCGTCAGTACCACGAGTCGAAGAAGTACCAGGCCGATGTCGAGCGCTTCGGTGGCAAGGCCACCGTGTTCGCGAACGACCTCACCGACTGGATCGCGAGCCTCTTTCGCGGGCAGACGCTCGCGCTCACCATCGCGGTCATCACCATCGTGGTCGCGTTTGGTTACCTGTACCGCGCGAGCCGCAACGCGCCCAAGACGACACCCGACGAGAGCAAGTGATAGATTCCCCCCATGCGCAAAGCCATCACGATGATGTCGGTTCTCACGGTCCTCGCGATCACGTCCGCGAATCCCGCGCCCGCGACCGCCGACGTCAGCCAGTCGGTTCAGCTGGGCTCGTTCGACAAGGGCTCCTGCACGTTCAACGGCAAGCACCTCTGGGGTAAAATCCAAGAAGTCACCGCGTTTCCGGACGTGAAGGTACAGGTCGTCACGGCGTTTCCGGACGTGAAGGTGCAGGTCGTCACCGCGTTCCCCGACAAGTGCGGCAAGTGGGAGATGGTGACGGCGTTCCCCGACACGAAGGTGCAGTTCGTCACGGCGTTTCCGGACGTGAAGGTTCAGTACGTCACGGCGTTCCCGGGCACCTGATTTTTAGTTCGCGCGGCCGGCCATCGCGGTCAGTTGAGCACGATCCGGCCTCGCGTGCTTCCCGCTCCCCACGCTCCGCACACGCGGGCGCTTCGTTTCGGCGTGTCGCATCGCCTCACCGACAGTCCGATGCTCTCCCCTGGCACACCCGCCATGCCGACCGACGCGAACGGAACGGCGAGCTCGATCACCCACTCCTCATCGCTGTCGCGCGAGTCGTTGATGGTGCCGTCGGTGTCGTGGCCCACGCGGGCGCCGCTGCTCCAGCCGTAATCGAACGCCCCACCGTCGGTTCGCATCCCATCGGTGATGACGCCCTCGGGCGACACGTCGATGGCGTACTCGGTGCTGCCGTGCGTCAAGACGACCCGAAAGGAGTCATCGAGCCATAGGGGACCATCGGGCGTGTGGGTGCGCGTGCGGATGTCCTCGTCAGCGGCGTAGAGCATGACGAAGAGGGTCCCGTCCTCCCAGACGAACCGCGCTTCCGAGTAGGGCCGTGCGGGCGTGCCGTTGGCGAATAGAAACGCCCCGGTTCGGACGGGTCCTGGCGGGAGCAACCAGCCGGGATCGTCCGTCTCGCCGTCTAGCTTGATGCTACCCGCGGGTACGTGGGGCACGTGCAGGACGACTTCGTTGGTTGCGCGTTGCTCGAGCGGCGCCACGACAGCCGCGGGCTTCCGCTCGTAGCGCCATATCGCAAGGGCCACACCGACGACGACGGCGCCGCCGACGACGACAGCCACGAGACGACGCATCGAACGGTTCAAGCGACCTTTGCCTTATTAGCCGATTTGGACGCAAGAGTCCTATTCTGGCCCACCGTGGCCAGTACCCAAGAGACCGTCAAGCTCACGCACCCAGAGAAGCTCCTCTATCCGGAGTGTGGGGTGACGAAGCAGAAGCTCGCGGACTACTACGCACGCGTGGCGAAGTGGATGCTGCCGCACGTCGCCAAGCGCCCGTTGAACTTTCGACGCTGCCCACAAAGCTGGAAGCGAGGCTTCTTTCAGCAGCACGCCCAGGGCAAGCTCCCGAAGGGGCTGCGAGCGATCCCCGTGCGCGACGCGAGCGGTGACTCTAACCGCCTCACGCTCGATGACGTGACCGGGCTGCTCCAGCTCGCCCAGATGAACGTGCTCGAGATCCATACCTGGGGCGCCCACGTCGACGACGTCGACAAGCCGGACTTGCTCGTCTTCGATCTCGATCCCGATCCGAGCGTGACCTGGAACGACGTCGTCGTGGCGGCGCAGTTGATCCGCCAGCGTCTCGGCGACGCCAAGATCGAATCGTTCGTGAAGACCACCGGCGGCAAGGGGCTCCACATCTGCGCTGCCATCGAACGGACCGTGACGTGGGACCGTGCCCGCGACTTCTGCCACGATCTCTCCGTCGGCATCGTCAACGATCAACCGGAGAAATACATCGCGACGATGTCGAAGGCGAAGCGCAAGGGAAAGATCTTCCTCGACTTCTTCCGCAACGGCAAAGGCGCGACCTTCATCGCACCGTACTCGACGCGTGCCCGAGCGAACGCGCCCGTCGCGATGCCCATCGAGTGGGACGAGCTCGGCCCCGATCTCGCACCGAACGGCTACTCGCTCGACTCAGCGATGGCACGCCTCGAGAAGTCCGGTGACGCGTGGGCCACGATGCTATCGAAGCCGCAGCGCATACCGACATGAACGCCGCCGACATTCCCCCTATCGCAGCCGGGCTCACAGTCCTCATCGGCCTCGTCTTCGGGACGCTCACGATCCGGCAGTGGCAACGCACGCGCTACCTCACGGCCGCAGCCGAGCTCGTGCGCACGATGCAGACGGCCGAGTTCACGCGATCGATCGCTCGCATCGTCGAGCTCCCCGAGCACGGAGACGCAAAGGCGCTCGCCGCCGACCGCGAGGTGATGGCCGCGTTCTACGCGGTGAGCCACGTCTTCGAGTCGCTCGGCGTGCTCGTTTATCATCGGCTGCTCCCGCTGCACCTCGTCGATCACTTGTGCGGCGGCTACGTGCGCGCGAGCTGGAAGCGCGTCCACCCGATCGTCATCGCGAGGCGCGAGACGCTCGGTGCCATGTTCGGCGAGTGGTTTCAGTGGCTCGCGGAGCGCATCGACGAGTACCCAGCGCCGGGCAAAGACGTCGGCGCCCCCGTCGCGTTCAAGAACTGGCGGCCCTGACTCTGAGTGAGCTCAGTCGAATCCGGCGTCCATGACTGGAGTCGGGCACGTCGTCTGCGAGTACGCGTAACAAACGCCCGTCGACGTGTCGCAGCAGTTCTCACCGTTCGGCACGACGGGGCAGCTGTTCTGGCAGTCCGTGTCCATCGTGCAGTTCTGCACGCACTCGGGCTCGCTGTCCTTCTTCGTCGCGGTGTCCTTGACGCCGACGTCGGGCACCACCGCCGCATCCGTCCCGTCGTCGTCGGCTTCGGATGATGCGGCGCAGCCGTTGAGAGCGAGGAGGGCAACCGCAGAGCAAGCAAGGAGGGTCTTCACGGTGGGTGCAGCACCATACGGAAAGGCACCCCCTCGCACAAGGCGTACATCACAAAGAAAACGATCACGCTCTGCGTCATGCCGCATACTCGCCGCAATGGCCGATGTGACCACGGTCCGTCCATCATTCTTGCGGCGTCTCTCGAGCGCTCGCGAAATGTGGGTGCTCCTGATCGGTTTCATCCTATTTTTACCAGGGCTTGCGTCACCTTACTGGCTCGACGACTACGTGCATCGGTCGATGGTGCACGGCACCTTCCCATCGAAGCGAAGTCCGTTCGACCTGTACAACTTCGTTACGGATGAAGATCGCAACCTCCTCATCGACCGAGGGGTCTTGCCTTGGTGGACCCATCCCCACCTGACGATTCGCTTCTTTCGCCCCTTGTCGAGCGCCCTCCGGTGGCTCGACTACAAGCTCAGTGATCAGCCAGCGCTTCACCACGCTCACTCGCTCGTGTGGTGGGTCATCGCTGTCTTGGGAGCGCGCGCCCTCTATAGGCGATGGCTTTCACCCCGTGCGGTCCTCATCGCGACGGCGATCTTCGCGCTCGCGCCGTGTCACGCGGTGCCGCTCTCGTGGCTCGCGAACCGCGAGGTGCTCGTATCGCTCGCTTTCGGATCATTCGCGCTCTGTGCCCTGACGCGATTCCGCGCCGAGGGTCGATGGCGCGACGCAGCGATGGCCTTCGCGCTCTTTTCGTTTTCGATGCTCGGCGGCGAGTACGCCCTCGCGCTCGGCGGGTACGTCGTCGCCTTCGAGATGCTCGTACCCACGCCATGGCTGTCGCGGCGCATCGGGTGTCTCGCAGCGTTCGGGTTGCCTGCAGGCGCGATGCTGATCGCCAAGTCCGCCCTCGGGTTCGGCAACTTCGGATCTGGGTTCTATCGCGATCCGTTCGTGCAGACGGAGGCGTTCTTCACCGGTGCGCCGCGCAGGCTCGCGCGCCTTCTGGTCGACGCATGGCTGGCGTCCGACTCCGAGTGGGTCATGGACGCGCGACCGTGGATCGTCGCGACGTTCATCCTCGCCGTCGCGTTGCTCCTCGCCCGCCCCATTCGGCGAGCGCTCGCGGCGCAGCCCGACGATGTTCGTCGCGTCGGTCGCGCGCTCTTGCTCGGGTCGATGCTCGCGCTCGTGCCGATGGTCGCCGTCCTCCCGACGCCACGCCTCGTCGGCGTCGCGATGCTAGGGATTGCGTACGTCGTCGCGGTCACGCTCGATCACGCATGGTTCGGAGAAGCGGAGGCCCAGCGCACGGCCGAGCCGGGCTTCGCGAGCGTCGTCGTCGTGATGCTTGGGTTCTTCCACCTCGTGCACGGTCCCGTAACGTCGTTCCTCAGCACGCGCTACTTTCACGAGACCTCCACGGACTTCACCGCGCGAACGGTGTGGCTGCGGCAGCGCATCGACGACAAGCCGCTCGAAGCCAAGATCGTCGTCGCCCGAACGGGCTGGCAGACAGTGCTCTTCTCGCCGTTCGCGCTCGAGCCCGACGGAGCGCTCCCTGCGCGGTGGTGGGTGCTGTCGCTCGTGCCGCATGCGCTCATGCTTCGCCGAGGCGATCGGACCGTGGAGCTCATCGTGCCGAAGGGCAAAGGCTACTTCCCGACGGGGCCCGACGACCTGTTCCGCAGCGCCGACACGCCGCTCCACGCAGGCGACGAAGCGAACGTGCCGGGCCTCCACGTCAAGGTGCTCGAAGTGGGCGCGTCAGGCCCGGGCCGGGTTCTATTCGACTTTGATCAGAAGCTCGAGTCGCTCGTGTGGATCGCCGACGGCAAAGACGGTTGGCTGGACGTGCCGCCGCCTCAGCTTGGGTTCGGGATACCCCTCGACCCGTGAGACTCACGCCGCGAGACGATCGCGGACCCAGAGCGCCGGCTTCTCGACGCAGATGTGCATCACGTAAGCCAGCGACGCCGAGAGCGTGAGGAGCATCAGGAGTGACAGCGGCCACACGGCAACGAGCGAGACATCCCGCGCGATGAGCTTGCGCGCGACGGGCACGACGACGTGGTCGCAGAGCGGGATGTGCACCAGGTAGACGCCGTAACCGAGCGTCGCGATGCGCCGAAAGATGGGTGACGACAAGAACCGGTGGAGGACGCCGCGCCCGTGGAGCAGCAGCGTCAAGAAGCCCATGTACATGATCGTCGTCAGCGTTCCCCACGCGATCACGTGATAGAGGTTCAAGTTCTTCGGCAAGAACGTCCACGGCCGGAGCAGCATCCAGAGGCATAGCAGCGACGGCATCGCGATGAGCGCGCGGTTGAAGGGGTGCATGAGCCACTTACCGATCGGCTCTCGAAAGCGGTCGTGAACGAGCGCGAGGAGAATGCCGCTCACGAGCGTGTCGTAGCGGGTGTACGTGCGGAAGTAGAGGGCCCCATAGAGCTCGACGTCCGCCCACGGCGCCTTGTGGGCGTAATAGATCGCGAGGCGCACCACGAGCGCGCTTGCCCACATCGCGAGGAGCAACCCGATGCGTGCGCGATCGCTCCTCAGGCGTGACAGCACGAAGAAGAGCAGCGGGACGACGAGGTAGAACTGCTCCTCGAGCGCGAGCGACCATCCCCAGAACATGATCACGTCGAAGCGCCCGAGCCGCGTGAAGTTCGTGAGGTACGTGTACTCCATCCACAGGTGCCTCTTCTGATCCGGCGAGAGCACGTAGATGCACGCGAGCACCGTGAGGACCACGTAATAGGAAGGAAACGTGCGGAAGATGCGCCGCAAGTAGAAGCGCCGGATCGGGTGCTTCTGCGTCTCGCGGTTCTTGAGCGAATAGATGAGGATCGATCCGATCAAGAAGCCGCTCAGGATGAAGAACAAGTCCATCCCGAAGAACACCGCCAGCGAGCTCAAGACCCAGTCCCGGTCGAGGCGTATCGACTGCTCGAGCGCGAAGATCGACGTGACATGGAACTGCACCACGCTGATGATGGCGAGCACGCGCAGCCCGTGAAGCTGCGGGTACCGGTTGTCGAGGAGTTCGAACGAGAAGAAGCGCCGCACGCTTCGTCACCCGCAGCGGGCGAGCATCCAGTCCGCCATCGCACCTGCGATCGCGGGCCATTCGGGCTCGTTCAGGACCTCGTGCAACAACCCCTCGCGCACGTCGAGCGTCTTGTCCTTGCTCGCCGCCGCGTCGAAAAACTCCCTGCCCCCCGACACGACGGGATCGCTCGTCCCAAGCACCACGTAGAGCGGGAGCTCGAACGACGGCGCGCCGCGCATCGCTCGCGCCTGCGCCCCCTCGTTCTCGGTGAAGTACCGGACGTTGGCCTTCTTGAAGATCAAGGGATCCTCGTCGTAGGCCTTGGCGCGGGCGGCGTCGTGCGTGAGGTCCTTGCCGTGGATGCCGGCGGGCACCGACACGAACGGCAGAAAGGCGGATGCCAGCCTTCCAGCAGCGAGCTTCGCGCCCGACGCGGGCAGTGCGAGCTTGAAGAACGGATTCGAGAGCAGAAGTGCGCGCTGCCCTTCGGGTCTCGTCTCCGCGCGCACCGCCGCGACGACGCCGCCGAAGCTGTGACCGAAGAGGAACGTGGGCTTCCCAGCGTGTTTGTCGAGGAGCGCGAAGAGCTCTTCGGCATCGTCGAGGTACTCGTCCCAATGGCGACACGATCCCCGCGGGCCCTCCGCGCGACCGTGGCCGCGAAGGTCGATCGCGACCGACGTGATGCCCCGTTCGGCCCACGCCCGCTGGACGTGCTCGTAGCGCTCGCCGTAATCGGCGTAGCCGGGAATGATGCCGCACGTGGCCTTGATCTCGTCGCCTTCCACGCGCGAAAAGTAGAGCGCGGGCCCCTTCGTACGTGAGCGGGAGAGCGTGCCCCGCTCGGTGTGCAGGCTCATTTCGTCTTCCCTTTCTCGAGCTCCTCGCGCAGCGCGGCCATCGCGCGAGCAGCGCGAGACTTGATCGTGCCGAGCGGGACGCCGTCGCGCTCGGCGATCTCCGGGTAGCTCAGGCCCTCGAAGAACGCGACGAGCAGCGTCTCGCGTTGCGCCGCCGGCAAGATCGCGAGCGCCGCGCGAACGCGCGCGCGCTCGGCCGCGTCGTCGATGAGCACGTCCGCCGGGCGGGCGTCACCACTCGCGCTCTCGCGAGCCTCCTTTTGGATGAGCAACCCGCGCCGCTCGTGGCGCCGCGCACGGTCGATGCAAAGGTTGCGCACCAGCGTGACGAGCCACGACACCACGCTTCCGCGCTCGGCCGCGTACTGGGACGCGCGCTCCGAGACGATGACGAAGGCATCGTGAAGGACGTCCTCGGCCTCCGCGCGGGAACGCATGATGCGAAGGGCCACTGGAAACAGCGTCGACGCGTACCGGTCGTAGAGCGCCCCAAGCGCGTCTTGGTCACCCTTGGCGATGCGGGCAAGGAGCTGTTCGGGCGCGGCAGTCACGAAGTGACGAGAGAACAGGAATGGGAGGTGGAATGGAAGCGTGTAGTTTGGGTCTTAGACTGGGTGCATGAACCTTCTCGTTAGCGCAATCGTTGCGATCGTGGGCCCACTCGTCGTCACGACGGCCGTAGGCCGCGACGTGACGCCGCCGACGTCCCAGCACCTCGCAAGCAAGAAGGGAGAGGGTGGCGCAGCACATGAAGAAGCCCCTCTGCTGGGGACGCTCGTCTTTACGCACACGGGAGAGCACGTCGTGCTCGACGACACGAGCCCGTCACAAGACCGCTTCGACGCCCTCCTCGCGGACCGTGTGACCTTGCAGCTTCACGCCATCGATCCGCGCCTCCTCGACGTCCTCCGGCGCCTCGCGCACCACCACCTCGGCGTCCGCATCGAGATCGTGAGCGGCTATCGCAGCGAGAAGCTCAACGAGATGCTCCGCAAAAAAGGCCACCACGTCGCATCTCACTCTCAGCATTCGCTCGGCCACGCCGTCGACTTCCGGCTCATCGAGAATCGCGAAGCGCAGGATGGGGTCGAGGGGCGAGGCATCGACCCGCGAGAGATCGAGCTCGAGCTCCGCGAAATGGGCTGGGATGGCGGCGTGGGCGTCTACCTCTCCGAGGGCGACTGGTTCACGCACGCTGACGTCGGCCCGAACCGCCGATGGAACGGCCAGTGACTGCGCCTACGGACGCGCCGGCACGTTGAGCGTGAGCTGGACGAAGGCGTAATGTGACAGGTCCGGCGGGACGAGCACGCCCGTCGAATTGGGTGACGTCCGGCCGTCGGCCAAGAGCATCGACTTCGCGCCGTCGCCGAGGATCAAGAGCGAGTACCCGGCGGCGATGTTGAGCGCGGGCCACGGCCGATACGAGACGAGCAAGTCGACCTCGTGACCGAGCTCCTGCGACGCGATGTTGTTGTTCTGGGTGGTACCTGCCGTGCCGAGGTACGTGTCGAGCCACTCGCCCGTCGTGTTGTCAGCCACGCGTGCGTACCGATACTCGGCCGTCACGCGGAAGTCGGCGATGGGAACGACGCTGACCGCTCCGTGCACTTCGAGGATGTTCGACCACGCGAAGGCGCCGAGGAGGCCATGATTGACTTGGACGTCCGGGTAGAGCGGATCGAACTGATTGTATTGCGTCCCGGATTGGCCACCGCTCGCGTAGGCTGCGCCGATCTTGACCGTCGGCGTCAGCACGACGCCGTCGAACGTGCGGGAGATGTCAAAGGCGACGGCGTAGGCGAGGCGATCGAGCGCTGCGGTCCGTTGCACGCACACGTTGCAGGCGCCGATCTTGCCGAGCTGAAGCGCGCCGGTGACCCCGTACTTCCAGCCCTTCGAGTCGCCGGAGATCCCGAGCGCGCTCGTCCAGTTGTCCCCGAGCGCGCGTGACAGCGCGAACGGCGACTGCGCCAAGCCAGGTGGGAGCCCTTCGCTCGCGATCGACGTCGTCGCGGGACGCACGAGCTCGTAGATCTGCGCGCGGAAGAGCGGATCGAGCGTGAGGGATGCGAGCGCCCCATAGAGCTGCGAGCCACCCGCGTAACCCGAAGGCGGTGGGTTGGTGGGATCTCCAAAGCCGATGCCGACGGGTGCGGCCTCGTCGAGGATCGCGGCGAACGCTTCGAAGTCGAGCGACTTCCAACCGGCGTGGGCCCGCACGGCGTCAAGCGTGCGCGCGACGGGTGAGAAATCGGCGTTACCGAGCAGGCGCCCGCCGTCCCACACGATGGCCTGACGCCCGACGCGAATATACTGGGTGGTGGTGGGTTTCGTGGTCGCGGGGTCGGTCGTGTGGATCTCGATGAAGGCTTCGTAGACGCCGGTCGACGCGAAAGGGCTCGTCAGCGGGGGGATCGGAGCGTCCGAGCCCCACACGCGCGCGTCTTGGAACGTCACCTTCGCGCGGAGCGGCCCGCGGTCTGCGCCGAGCCCGATGCGCGTGCGTTCCATGACCGCCCACGGACCCTGGACGTAAGGCGTACCGAAGCCCCCCATGTCGACGGGGTTTTGCCGGTATTCGGCCCTCGTCCGCACCTCCATCTCGGGGGAGAGCTCGAAGTCGCCCACGGCGATGGTCGTCTTGGCGGCCGGCGTCGTCTGCGCAGCAGAGACCGAGGCTACCGACACGAAGGCGCAGACAAGACCCGGGTACGCGCGCACGGCGGCCGACACTATCACAATCTGCGGATCCTCAATTCGCGCAACTTTCGTCGGGGGTGGCCGATGGGGCGGCATGAAAACACGCGCCGCACTCGCCCAACTTGCTTGCTTCTCGGCCGTCCTCGCCGCTTGCGGGAGCGACCCGTCGACACCGACGGGAGCAATGCAGATCTACGAGACCTGCTTGCAGAGCGAACAGAGCCAATGCCTCGAGTACGGGTACGCGGTCATGCTGCCCGACAATCCGAGCCCGGACATCGACGCGGCCTGCAACCGGGAGCTCGCTCAGATCGCAAGCTGCGGCTACACGACGCAGACGATGCCGACCGACTGCGACCGGTACGCGGCCACCGAAATCCCGAGCCTCGCGAGCTGCTACGATTGTGTCGCGCAGCTTCCGTGCTCTTCGCTCACCGACACGAACGCCCTCGCAGCCTGCGGCCCCTCGACGTCGACCATCGGGGACGTCTTCTGCGCTTCCTTCGCCTCCGCGTGCTCGGCCTATAGTTGCTCCACGGCCGATCAGGCGGCGCTCGACGTCGACGGAGCGTGGGTGCGCTCCGACGCCCTCGACGCGCTCAACACGTGCCTCACACAACCGACCTGCGACGACACGGTGTCGTGCCTCGAAGCCTGGCGGCTAGCGGTCGAGTGAGCTCAAGCGACCTTGCGGGCGATCGCGAGAAGCGTGTCCCGGTCGTTCTTGGCGGGATCGGCGAGCACCTCTTCGAGGAGCGCGTTCAGGATCTTGCCGATGATCGGCCCCGGTGTGAGGCCGAGCTCCTTGATGAGATCGTGCCCACTGATCGCGAGATCGCGCGTCGAGAGCGCGTCGCCTGCAGCGATCACCCGCGCGACGTGAGCCTTCAGCGCGGTGAGGGCGGTGAGGTCCGGCACGTCGGCCACGCCCTTGGCGCGCACGTCCGCTTCGTTGAGCGCCCAGAGATCTTCGAGGCGCTCCTTGCCGACGCGCCGGATGAATCGCCGCACGGTCGTGTCGTTCCACTCGCTCGTGTAGTGGAAGAGGTGATTGCGAACGAGGTGGACGATGCGCGCGCGCTCGTCGTTCGAGAACCGAAGCCGAACGCAGATGGGGTCGGCGATCTCGGCGCCGATGCGCTCGTGGTCGTAGAAGGTCCAGTCTTTCGTCTTGTCGCTGTGCTCGCGCGAGCGCGGCTTGCCGACGTCGTGAAGTACGGCGGCGATGCGTAGGATGGGATCGCCCACGCACCCATCGAGGCACTCCATGCCGTGCGTCCACACGTCGTAGGCGTGCCACTTGTTCTGCTCCATCCCGACGCCCTCGAGCATCTCGGGGCACGTGATCTCGAGAATGCCGCTGCGACGCATCACCTCGAAGGCGCGCGATGGCTTTTTGGCCTTCATCGCCTTGACCCACTCGTCGCGCACGCGCTCTTGGGACACCTTCTTGAAGACGTCGAGGCTCGGGTTGATGGCGCGCTCGGTCTCCGGGTCGAGGTCGAAGTCGAGCGTCGCGGTGAAGCGCGCCGCGCGGAGAACGCGAAGGCCGTCCTCGCGAAAGCGCTCGAGCGGGGCACCGACGGCGCGAATGACGTGGCGCTCGATGTCTTTCCGCCCTTCGTATGGATCGATGATGCGCTCGTCGTCGGGATCGAACGCGATGGCGTTGACGGTGAAGTCACGCCGCGCGAGGTCGGCTGCGATGTCCCGCACGAACTCGACCGAGTCGGGCCGCCGTCCGTCGGTGTAGGCGCCTTCGCCCCGGAAGGTGGTGACCTCGAACGCCTTGCCGTTCATCAAGACGGTGACCGTGCCGTGCTGAATGCCCGTCGGGATGACGCGCGGGAAGATCTTCTGCACCTCCTCGGGCTTCGCGTCGGTCGTCACGTCCCAGTCGGCGGGTGTCTTGCCCGAGAGCAAGTCACGCACGCACCCACCGACGATGTAAGCCTCGTGCTTACGCTCTTTGAGACGCCTGCAGATGGCGAGGACTTCGTCGGGAACGTTCATCAAACCATCACATGCACGCGCACTCGTCGCAGGTACCGACGCCGGACGTCACCTTCTGGCACTCCGCCCTCGTGTCGAACTGCTGCATGCCGGTCCACTTCTCCGACCCGTCCGGCCGCTTGCCCTTCATGCACTTGGTCGCCCACTTCTTGCCCTGGCACCGTGCGTCCGTCGCGTCTTGCCGCGCCTTGTCCTCCGCCAAGGCGCGCGCCGCGGCCTCCGCTTCCACCCGCGCCTTGTCGCTGGCGATCTTCGTGTCGAGCTCAGTGAGCTTCGCGGCCGCAGCGACGCCGTCCTTCGACAACGGATCGGCGCTCGCGGCCGAAGCGCAGGCCTGCCGCGCGAGGTCGAGCGTGCCCTTCAATTCGTAGTCGATGCACTTCTTGTAATTGGGTGTCGCCTTGTCTTCGGCGCATCCCACGATGGTGACGAGGGTGATGAACAGCAGGGCGCTCCGTGAACATCGATGCATCGCGGCTACTTAACCACAAAGTGTCCCCCACCTCCCAAATCAGAGCCGGAGTCGGCGTCGGAGCCAGAGCCCGAGTCGGCGTCGGAGTCGGACCCGTTCCGTTCGTACGCCACGGCGGATGCGAAAGGACGCTCGGTATGGGCACGCGCCCGAGCATATCGAGTACTTTCTCCTCCGGAAACGCGCTAGCCTCCGAGCCTTGGAGCGACCATCCCTGCCCGGAAGGCGAGGACCGCTCGCTGTCGCGGGTGCAATGATTGCCGCGGCCGTCGGTCTCCTCGGCATCGTCGTCTTTCTGGTGCTTCGTCGCGACCCGCACGCCGCTGACACGGATCCTTCAGCGCACCCGACCGCCGAGTCCGTCGACGTGACCATCAACGTCACGCCTCAAGCCACGGTCTTTTTCGATGATGCACGCGTCGGAACGAGCCCCTACCACGCCACCTTCGAGCGCGACGGCCTCACGCACCGCGTCCGTGCGGAGGCGCCGTGGTATGGGCCACGCACCGAGCTCATCGTGCTCGACAAACCGACCGTGCAGCTCGATCTCGTGCTCGCGAGAGGCAACCTCCTCGGCGTCACGCAGCCGTTCCCGTCGGCGCCAAAACCATCCGCGTCGACGGGTAGTGCTCCAAGCGTACGCAAGCCCTGAAAAGCCTTGCTCAGCGAAGGGTCGCGTCGCATAATCCCGCCGCGCTGATGGGGCGCCAAGGTGGAGGGTGTCATGCGTAAGTGGCTCGTCGTGTGTGTTCCGTTGCCGTTCTTCTCGATGATGTGGGCCGCGTGCAGCAGTAGTCCCACCGGCAGCGATGGCGGTGCCGATGTAACGGTCACGGATTCTGCGACGATGGACAAGAAAGTCATTCCCGACGTCGGGATGATGGAGGCGGCCGCGACGTGCCCAACCCCCGCGTCGTCCATCGACACGTCGATGATCCAGTGGGTTCCACCGGTTACGCCCAACCCAACCGCCTGCACTGCCACTCAAGCGTCGACGTATTTCGACGATTGTTGGGGCACGAGCTCGAGCTCGACCTTGTGCAACGCCTTCACGGGCTCTTCCGCCAACACCGCCTGTGCGGCATGCTTGTCGACGGCCTCCACCGCGTCAGCGTACGGCGTGATCGTTGTCTACACCGGCATCGGCTATGACAACCAGGCGGGCTGTGTCGCCGTCGAGATGGGCGACCTGTCGTCGACCGGCTGCGGCGCAAAGATACAAGCGGTGACGCAGTGTGAGAACCTCGCGTGCCTGACGAATTGCCCGGTCACGGACCAGGCGTCGCTCACGCTCTTCCAGCAGTGCGCGGCGGCGGCCGACATGGGCGTCTGCAGTCAGTACGCGACGGCGGCGAACGCCGGGGCGTGCAATCTGGCCGACTCCGGGGCCGATGGCGCCGCACAAGCCGGGGCCATCTGCGAGTCCGCAACCGACTTTCAGGGGTTATACAACGCGATTAGCCCAGTCTTTTGCGGCGACTACACCCCGGCCGACGCCGGCGACGCTGGCGCTGACAGCGACTGACGTAGTTTGAGGGGCTGCGTGTCGCTCAAATACGCAGCTCAAAAGCTCTCCGAAAACCACTATGTGCTGCCGAAGGTTGGCAGCATGCGGGTCGACGTTCATGCGTTTCTTTCGGAAGCGCTCTACGCCTCCACCGACGAGCAGGTGTGGCAGCAGATCATGACCGGTGCGAGCTACGAAGGCGTGATCGGCGCGTACCTCATGCCCGACACGCACGTCGGGTATGGCGTACCGGTCGGCAGCGTCATCGTCACCGAGGACACGCTGATCCAAGGTGGCTCGGGCTACGACATCTCGTGCGGCGTGCTCTACATGCGCGCCGATCTCACTGCGTCTTCAGTGAAGAGCAAACACGCGCGTGCGCGCTGGGTGACCGAGGTCGAACGACGCGTCGCGACGGGCAAAGGTCACAGCCGCCCGGATCGGATGCCGAAGTTCTCGCGCAAGGAGGCCGACGACGTCCTGCGCTTCGGCGCCAAAGCCCTCGGCGTCAACGCCGACCTCTGCGAGAGGCAGTACATTCCGATCCCCGACGACGCCGATCTCACCGCGATCGAGCGCGCCTACAAGAGCGTGTCGTCCCAGCTCGGGAGCGTCGGCGGAGGCAACCACTTCGTCGAGATGCAGTGCGACCGTGACACGGGCGAAGTCTACGTGATGGTCCACTGCGGCAGCCGCGGCTACGGCTGGCAGACCGCCAACCACTTCTTCTACGAGGGCGCGAAGGCGCGCGGGCTTCCGAAGAGCCGCCGCGAAGACTCGTGGCTACGGAGAGACGAGCCCCTCGGCAAGGCCTACTGGGCGCACCACAACTCGGCCGCCAACTTCGCCATCGCCAACCGGCACGTCATCACGGAGGGCATCCGCGCTGCAACGCAGGAAGTGTTCGGCGCCGATGCGGAGGTCTACTACGAGATCAGCCACAACCTCGTGCAGGAGGAGACGCTCGTGTTGCCGGACGGGACGAGCAAGCGGGGCTTCGTTCACCGGAAGGGCGCCACGCGGGCATTCCCCGCGGGTCATCCAGACCTCGTGGGCACGCGCTGGGAGACGACGGGCCACCCGTGCCTCGTCCCAGGCTCGATGTACGAAGGCGCCGCCATCCTCTTCCCGCTGGCCGGGGCATACAAGAGCGCGTGCAGCGTCAACCACGGCGCGGGTCGCGTGATGTCGCGCGGCGAAGCGAAGCGCAAGCTCGAGCACAAGCAGGACCGCATCGACGACGAGATGGCGACCGTGCAGCGAACCTTCGCCGGCGTGCAGATCGAGGGCATCGTCAGCAATCACACGCACGTGCCGCTCGACGAGTGCGCGCATGTCTACAAGAACCTCGACGAGGTGCTGGCCGTCCTCGAAGCCGAGGAGATCGCGCGCGTCGCGCACCGGCTCTACCCCGTCGCCAACATCAAGGGCGCTGACTGAGGTCAGATTCCCCTTTCCCCAAAGAACCACCAGGGCTTTGGCCGATCATACGTGAGGCCGAAGTCGCGCATGGCCCTCTCGCGGATGAGCGCCACGGCTTCGTCCGGCGAGTCCGTGAGGGTGATGCGGTCGATGTCGGCCTGATCGATCGTGCCCGCGGGGACCAAGTTCTCGCGGAGGAACCCGATGAGCGGCTTCCAGAACTCCACGCCGAGGAACACGAGCGGGAAATTTTTCACCTTTCCCGTCTGGATGAGCACCGCCGTCTCGAAGATCTCGTCGAGCGTCCCAAAGCCGCCAGGCAGCGCGACGAACGCGTACGAGTACTTCACGAGCATCAGCTTGCGCACGAAGAAGTATCGAAACTCCACCATGCGATCGAGGTAAGCGTTCGGCGCCTGCTCGTTCGGAAGCTCGATGTTGCAGCCGATCGAGATGCCGCCAGCCCGCTTCGCACCGCGGTTGACGGCCTCCATGAGCCCTGGGCCTCCACCCGTCATGACCGTGAGGCCGACCTTCGCGAGGCAGGCGCCGATCTCTTCACCGAGCGCGTAGTACGGGTGGCTTGGGTCGAATCGCGCGGAGCCGAAGACGGTGACGCAAGGGCCGACGAAGTGGAGCGCCCGAAAGCCACGGATGCATTCTACGAAGATGCGCAACGCCTGGCGCAGCTCGTGGCGCCGCGTGTGCGGGCCAGCGAGGAGCTGGCGCTCGGTCGAATGACGTGTCGATGTAGGCCATACGGATCCCGGCTCGCCCATGGCTTCAGTGACCCGTCTTTGCGAGCATGAGCAGCCAGGGCTTCAAGTAGCCGAGGTGCCAAAGCACTGCTGCAGCGGCGATGAGGACGACGAGGACCCAGACGATCCATCCGTTCTTCTTGTCGGCGTAGAGATCGCCCGGGATCCGCTTGGCGCCCTTCGGGAGCTCTCCACGCGCGGTGAGTGACGTGCCGAATGCGATGTTGATGCGCGCCTCGCCGTTCACGGCCCAACCGGCGCCGTCGAGGATCGGCCCGAGCATGCGCCCGCGGAGCTTGATGTAGGCGATGAGCATCGAGGGGCCCGAGATCGCAATGACGATGCCGACCAGCGCGAGCGGCATTTGCCAAGCGCTGAGGCCGAGGAAGCTCGCCAGAAGGACGGCCAACGCGGAGCCAATCGCACCAATCGCCAGCCCGACCGCAGCGAGGATGCCGGCGAAACGGGCGACGTCGAACGGTTTGTCGGCTGGCTCCGGCTCCGCCGCGGTCTTCGCGACGCCCGTGACGGTCTCCGTCGTGGACTCGTGGACGCTCTTCTCGTGGTCGCCGGCGAACTTCTCGATTTGGTTCCCGATGAAGCGCCCGATGCGTTTGTACGGAAGCCAGAACGCTTCGTGGATGCTGATGGGTTGCTTGACGACCTTGATGACCGCCGCGTCCCAGTCGTGACCGTGCCTGTCGTAGAAGATGCCGTTGCGATGTACGTGGATGCGGGCTTCGTCACCGGCGGTGAGGGCGGCGACGATCGTCATCTTCTCCGGCGCATCCACGCCCCGGCGCGTGCAGTCGCAGTAGACGAGGAACGTGTTGCTCGAGCCGGCGATCTCGGCATGAGGCGCGGCAGCTTGAACGCGAACGCAGAGGCTCGCACTTCGCTCGTCGAGGTAGAGCGTGCCGCACTGGAAGACGGCGTCGCCCGTCACGTAGAAGTCGCGGAAGCTCACGAAGTTGCAGAGGAGCCGATGGAGATCGCGGTTGTAGCGAAGAAGCTTCTCGACCGACGCGATCGCGTCCGATTCGGGGCGGACCGCTTCGTCCTTGTCGATCAGCGCGCCGATCGCCGCGTGGGCCGTGCTCGCGACGATCGCATCCACACGGGAACGAGGCAGCGCGTTCAGCGTCGTCACGGGCCTCGCTGCGCGGTGGTCACGAAAGGGCGCGAGCTTCGTGCGGAGCAGTCCGAAGTCGGCTTGCGAGAGGGACGCCTTGTCGCCGAGCAGCGTTGCGACGGTCGCGGCCTTGAACGTGCGAATCGCGTCTGCCCACGCGGGGTTGAGGCCGGTGTCGAGCGGCAGGGCGCGTCCGGGCTCGATGCGCGACAACGGAAAAGCCGCGAGCGACGCGCTCGCATGGGAGAGCTCGGCTCCGGACGCGAGCGCCCAATCCTCTTCGCTGCGATTCAGCGCGGCGGTCGCGCGCGCGTCGAACGCCGCCGACTGGCAGCGGACGAAGAAGTCTTCGATCTTGCTCTCGACCGCGATGAACGCGTCGAACGCTGCGTCGGTCTGGCCACCGACGACGAGCACGCCCGGCGTAGTGTCGGCCGCGGCCCACCACGTGGACACAGCGGTGGCCCGGTCGAAGAACGCATCGACCCTCGGGCGCGAGACACCTGGCTTTCCGCTGCGATCGATCTCGCTCCCGTCGTGCGTGATGATGTCCGCGATGACGCCCTTCACGAAGGGATCGTCCGCGGACTCGATGGGTACGATGCCGTCACCGTTGAACTTCGTCTGCGCGAAGATGCGCTCGGTGTCGATGACGTCTTCGAGCGCGATTGACTCCTCGCCGTCGCGGCCGAGGTTCTCGAGGATCTTCCTCGCGGAGACGAGCAGCGCCTTGCCCTCTTCCTCGCTGTCATCGATGGCTTCGAGGGCGAGCGTGGTCGAGCGTTCGACGAGGGAGTCGAGACTGTCGAGCGCGCGGTCCATGAACCGAATCGCGTCGATGATCTCGGGCGGCCGGATGCGACCATCGTGGTCGGTGTCGACGAGCGCGAGCGTCTTCTCGTCGATCTCGAGGCCGTGCACCGGGCACGCGATGGCGAGCCAGAGCTTTTGGTCGAGGTCGACGACCGCGGCGATGTCGTCCCCGGTCTCGAGGCTGATTTGGTACGAGCTGCCGCCCGCACGAAAGAAGCTGAACCGGTGCGCCATTCGAGTCAGTACATGGGCGGCGAAGGGGTCACCGGCGGGTCAACCGGCGCGGTCGTTGTCGGCGTGGTCGTGGTCGGAGCGGTCGTCGACGGAGGCGGCACCGGCGGCAACGGCGCCGGAACGCATGGTGCTGGCACGCACACGGGAGGAGGAGGCGGCGTCGGCGCGGGCGACGTGAACGCATAGATCAGCGTGAGCGTCGTCGCGGTGTCGAGGTTCTCTTTTCCCGCAAGCGGGTTGCTGTTGTACTTCGCGGAGAAGCCAACACCGAGCGAGAACGCATTGATGAGATGGGCAGCAAAGAGCGCGTCGAAGTTCAAGCGCCCCCCCGTCACCGAGATGGGGACGCGATCGATGGTGGCCGCGGTCTGCCCCGCAGGCGTCGCCGGTAGGCCGGTGTTGCTGCCTGCGAAGCCTTGAAGGTATTCGAGGCCCAAGCTCAACGTGACGTCCTTGTTGAACGCGTGGCGAAAGCCGACGAACGCGCGCAGCGAGTCGATGGTGTCGGTCTGCTGGATGACGTACGGCAGCCCCATGGTGTCGAGCGACTGCCCTCCGGCGCCCGCCTGCTCGTAGCCGTTTTGGTCGGTGTAGTTGACGTCGAACTGGAAGTCGTAGCCGGCCTCGCCCCAGAACTTGGTCGTATCGGTCGCGAAGAAGTTGAGCTTGAAGCCGGGGTCGACGTTGAGGCGAAATGTGATCGCCTGGAACGCGTCGTGCGTGCCCGTCACTTGCAAGAAGGTGCTGAGCGCCGGCGTCAGGTAGCGCTCGTAGCGGAGCTTGCCCTGAAGGTTCTCGGTGGACTCCTTCCACGTGCCCGGCGTCGTGGGCGTGCCTGCCATGCCCACCGGCGTCACGAGCGCCTCTGCATAGTTCCCGAGGAGGCTTGCCGCGAACACGTTCGACCCGCGGCGCATGGCGAACTTCGTTTGCCCCGTCACGGCCGCGCTCTGCGAGTTACCCGTCGCGAGCTGACCACCCGCGGAGAGCTCGAAGTTCGTCGTGTCGATGGGTGGCGGAGGAGGAGGCGGGGGGGCGCCATTCACCGTGGGTGTCGCCACGTTTGCGTTGAGGTCCGCCGGCGGCTCGCCGTTCTGCTGCGCGAGGCATGGAACGGCGACGAGCGTCGCCACGAGGGCGACCGCCAGTGAGTGCGAACGCATCCGCTATCTAGTGGGCGGTCTGCGCCTTCGCAACCCGAAATCCGTCAGCCGCCCTCAACCACCGCCGCCATCGGCCGAGATGAAGTTCACGAGATCTGCGTTGCGGCGCGAGAGGGCGCCAAGCTCCTCGTTCAGCACGTCGCGCACCGACAACATGCCGACGACGGTACCTTTCGCGTCGACGACGGGCAGGTGCCGGAAGTGGCCGGTCGACATCGTCTGCATCGCCGACTCGGCCGAATCACCCTCCACGGCGGTGCGCACTTCCTTCGTCATGATGTCGGACACGAGCGTCGCGTCGGGGTCGGCCTTTCGAGCGACCACGCGCGTGACGATGTCCCGTTCGGACACGATGCCTACGAGAGCGCCGTGGTCATCGAGGACGACGGCAGCTCCGATGCGCTGCTCGGTCATGAGCAGAGCGAGGGCCCGCGCCGTCGCGGTAGGTCGGATCGAAATCAGCGGACGATTGGCGATGGCGGCGAGATCCATGTTCCACCTCTCTACATGGAGTCTAAAGGACCGACCGCGATTGTCGAGCCGCGACTACTCCGCCGCGGCCGACAGGTCCGGCTGGACCTTCTTCTTCGCCTTGCTCTTCTGGCGCTCCTCGCGGAGAAGTGTGATGTCTTCCTTCACGCGCGAGGCGATGACCGGAGCCTTCTCCTTGGCAGCGTGGAAGAGCTCAACCACGACGTGCGGCGCGTTCTTCGCCGCGATCGTCGTCTTCTTCGCAGCTCCGAGCACGCGCGCGCGCAAGCGCTCGACGCGTGAGAGCTTGATGAGCGGCGCGATCTCCGCGATGAGGTCGGCGCCCGTGCCCGCATACGCGTGCGGAGCCTTGTGGAGCGAGCTCGCGTAGCGGGGATTGTTGGCGAGGAAGTCTTTGACCTGCTCCTTCGTGACGCCCTGCTCGACGTATGCACGCTCGAGCTCGGCGATGGCGACTTGCTTCGCCTTGAAGAGATACATCTGCACGCGCGAGTAGAAGTTCACGCGCCCGTCGCCGCTCGTCTCCACCGGGCAGAAGATCGTCCCGGGGAACTTCTCGGTGATGGCGCTCTGCACGCCGTCCGACACGCTCGCGCTCGGCATGCAGCCGAAGGGCTTCACGCTGAGCGTCATGTGGCACTTGCTCTCGACCACGTTGATGATGAGCTTGCCCACCTCCATGTGGCCTTCGCCGCCGCGGAGGTTGTTGTTGTAGTAGTCGTGCGACACGTTCGCGACCTTGTTCATGTCGGGCAGGTGGTAGCCGTAGAGACCGGCCGCGTGGGCGAACGTCTGGAAGAGGCCGCGAACGGCGACCTCCGCTGCGGTCACCGAGGCGACGCGCTTCATCGCGCCGAACGGACCGAGGCCGCCGAGGCCCATCTTCGCCTTGTCTTCGTTGCGGAGCTTCTCGCGGTCCATCGTGTCGTGCTTGGCTTCCCAGATGTTGTAGAGCAGCCACGCGGTGACGAGCTGGATGTCGTTCTCCGCGCCCTCACCTTCGAGGAACTTCTGGAGCTGGTAGTTGCCGTCGCCCTCGGTCGTCATCGCCCAGAACTCGCCGATGATGCCGACCTTGGGCTTGGGAATCGTACGATCCACTTTGACCGCCGCGAGGACCTTCTTCGAGCGTATGAGCGCCCAGAGAATGCTCTTTTGGTCCTTGAGCGCGTCGTAGCAATTCTGTTTGACGACATCGAGCGCGCGCGTCGTCGAGCCCGGCTCGATCTCGTACGGGCGAATGCGGTAGCCGATGGCGTTGAGCACGTCGCCCGCGATGATGCCTTTGACGATGCCCGCGAAGAACGCCGGGTTCATCTCGAGGCCTGACTCTTCGCCCGTGGCCTGCTTGAGGCCGCCCGTCTGCTGGAAGAGCATGACGCGGAACCCGTCGAAGCCCGCGTCGCGGAGCGCCTTGCGGTATTCGGTCACGTACATGCCGAATCGACACGGCCCACACGCGCCCGCGGTGAGAAACACGTAGTTCTTGATGACCTGCTCGGCCGTGAGGCCGTTCTTGTCGCGCAGGTTGATGAGCGTCTTCACGAGGTTGCCGACGGTGAAGTACGTCGGGTTGCACTGCCCGCGGTTGCCGTACTCCTTGCCCGTCTGGAAGGCCTCGGTGTCCGGGCTCTCCATGTGCTCCACGTTGTAGCCGAGGCCCTTGAGGGCGGCTTCGACGAGCGTGTCTTGCATCATCGTGAGACCGCCGATGAGGAGCGTGATGTTGGGCTTCTCGCTCTTCTTGAAGTCGAGGCCGACCATCTTGTCGGTCCAGTGATCGATCTTGTCGTCGATGCCGAGGCGTTTGCGCTCTTCTTCTTCGAAGCGCGCGAGCTCCTCCTCCAGGCTGGCATCGGATGACCCCTTTGAATTGATGAGGGGAAGGGACTTCTTGGCTTGGGTCGTCGTCGTATCCATCACTCTGCCTCCTGGGCGATTTGAGCCACATCATTCTGGGGAGCGGCAACGCGAGAGATGCTGCCGTCCTGATTCTTCTTGCCGAGTTGCATGAGACCTTTGGGGGCTTCCTCCGGCTGGGCCGGGGGAGCCTCGTAGGCCGCGAGCTTCTCTCGAAGCGCCTCGATCTGCGCGATGATCTGTGGATCGCTCATGCGGCGTGCCGCGAGCTGCGTGCTCCGGATCTCGAGGAGCTCGAGGCGCTTTCGGTCGATCGCGACGGCGAGCGTGCGTTTGCGCTGCGAGTGATCCGAGAGGCGCTCTTCGTGGAGCTTGAGCGCGTGGACGTACGTGCGGACGCGGATCTTGATTGAGCCGCTGGGTTTGTTGGCGTCGATGTCGTGGAGCGCCGCATATGGAGTCTTCGCCGCGCTGACGATCGACTCGACGAGACCGTAGGTCGGCGCGTCGTGCCCGCACTTGAAGCTCGATAGATCGAGGAGCACCACGTTCGGGTGGTGCGCCGCGAAACCGACGGCCCAGACCTTCTGCGCGCTGTTGGCCGAGTAGTTCTCGGGCCACACGTGATTGAGCTCGAGCGGGGTCTTGATGGTGCCCTTGTCGAGCTCCGCCTTGTAGTAGCGGTCGAGGTACGCGCGGTCCTTCGGGATCGAGCGGATGCTGAGGATTGGGTATCCGAGGATCTGGAACTCCTCCGGGATGCCGTGATTGAGGCCAGGATCGGAGTGATACGGCCGGCCGACCATGAGGATCGCGACGCGGTCTTCCGCCTCGACGGTCTCGAGGATGGCCCTGCCCTTCTCCTGGACGTCCTGGTCGAAGAGCTCGAGCGCCTTGACGGCTTCTCGGACGGCGTGATCGTTCTCATCCTCGGTGATGCCGAGGCGAGGGGCCCACGTCTCGAAGAGGCGCTTCGCGGTGAGCGAAATCTCGGAGAACGTGATGGCGGGGTCGAGGTACTCGATGCCGCGCGTCGCGAAGAAGTCGACCTCTTTGGTGAACGCAGCCTTCATCACGTCCGGAACGCCCGCCACGATGGGGCACGTCGTATTGTCCATCGTGTCGGCGACGAAGTTCGGCACGTGCGTGAGGATAGGGAAGAAGACGTACTTGAGCGGCTTCTTCTCCGTGTGCTGCACGAACAGCAGGTTGTGGACGTGAGCCTGCGCAACCTTGCTCGGGAAGCACGGGTCGATCGAGCCGTACTTGCCTCCCGCGAGCCAGAGCTCCTCGGTCGTCTCGTCGCTGAAGACGACGTTCTGCTTCTGGAGCCCGAGGGCCTCGAAGTAGGTGCGGAAGAACGGCCCCGTCGAATAGAGGTTGAGGACGCGCGGGATGCCGATGCGAACGCTGCGGCGCTTTTCCCAGCTCTCCTTGCTCGAGCGCTGGAACGGCCGCTTCACGGCAACGCGGCGCACGCCGAAGATGCCCTTCTTGACCTCGACGTCGTCGATGACGTCGCCGTCCGCCGGCATCGGGATGAATTTGTAGAAGTGGGCGAAGGCCTTGTTGGCCTCGTACGAGACCATGTTCGGGTATTGCTGGGCGACTTTCTTCCGCTCGGCGACGAGCGAGAGCATCGCCTCCTTCGACTCGACGGTGCCCTTCTCGCAAGAGAAGCCGGCGATGTAGCGTGACTTCGAGCCATCGGGGCGCTTCGTGTCGATGAACGTGCGCTTGCACTCGTTCGGGCAAAAGTGACAGACCGTCTCGTCGTCGTTCTTGGTCGTGTACTCGAGGTCGATGCTAGCGCGGATGCCGATGAAGCTCGTCTTCCCCTTGCGCTTGACGACGCGGAGCGTCTCCATCGCGGCGCCGATCGCACCCGCCTCACCCGTGTGAGGGTGAACGAACACCTCGGCGTTCGGGACGCGCTCCTTGATGTAGTCGACCTGGGCTTTGACGGCGGCGAGGTTGTATTGCGTGCCGCCCTGGAGGACGAACTTCGTCCCGAGCGAGGCCATGCGCGGGATCTGCACGACGTATTGCCAGACGTTCTTCGGGAGCACCTGGGCGAGGCCCGCGAGCATCTCCTCTTTGCTGAAGCCTTCCTTCTGGAAGTTCACGCGATCGGTGTCGAGGAAGACCGCGCAGCCGTACGAGAACTTCGGGGCGAGCTCCGCCTTGAAGGCGACCTCGGCGAAGTCTTGCACCTTGACGCCGAACTGGTCGGCTGTGGCTTGGAGGAGCGTGCCGTTGCCGGCCGAGCACGAGTTCGAGAGGCGGAAGTTCTGGATGTCGCCGTTCTTCATGAAGAGAACTTTGATGTCCTGCCCGCCGATGTCGCAAATGACGTCGACGTCACCGAAGAAGTGCACCGCGCTCATCATGTGCGCGACCGTCTCGACGATGTTCACGTCGCTCTTCACACACTCCTCGAGCACGTCGGCCGCGTAACCCGTCGCGCCGAAACCCTTGACCTCGAGTGTCGCGCCTTGCTCCTCGACGTAGTTCGAGAGCTGCGCGAGAAGCTCTTTGGTGTCCTGAATCGGGTTGCCCTTGGAGAGCTGATAACCCTTCACGAGGATCTTCCCCGTTTCGTAATCGACGAGGACCGCCTTGCTTGACGTGGAACCGCCGTCGAGACCGATGACCCCCTGAACGACCTCGCCCTTTTGGAACTTGGCCGATTCGAACTTGGGGATCGCGTAGAGCTCGCGGAAGTCGACGAGCTCCTTGTCGTTCCGTGACAGCGGCGGCCCTGCGGTCTCGCCGAGGCGCGCCTTGCGGCCGTGCGTGATGTAGTTCGTCAGATCGGCGAGGCCCTTGAACCAGCCAACGCTCGCCTCCTCGTGGAGGCCGTACATGACGGCGCCGAACGCGGCATAGAGGTGGCTGTTTTCGGGGACGAAGATGAGCTCTTCGATCGGCACGTCCTTCGGGTATTCGTGCCCGCGCTCTTTCCACGTCTGCGGGATGCGAAGCCGCCAGCACTGCTGGAGGAACTTCAAGTACGTGTTCGGCCCGCCGAGGAGGAGCACCTTGTGCTTGAGCGTGTTGCCGCGCGTGAGCACGCTGAGGTTCTGCATCACGATGGCGTCGGCGAGCGAGCAGAGAACCTCGTTGGCGGGGATGCCGCTCTTGATGAGGTTGACGATGTCGGTCTCTGCGAAGACGCCGCACTTGGCCGCGACGTGGTGGAGCTTGGTCGGGTCGAAGTCGAGCGAGAGCACCATCTCGGGGGGCGCGTTCACCTTGACGAAGCACTTGTCGATCGTCGCGCCCGTGCCCGAGGCGCACTTGTCGTTCATCGAAGCGACGGCCGTCTTGCCCGCGCTGGGATCCGGCTCTTCATCGGAGTCCGTGTGCTGCACCTCGCCGGCGTGGCTGATGACGGTCAGGCGCTTCTTGCCCGACGTCTTGAACATGATGATCTTGGCGTCCTGGCCGCCGAGCTCGATGACGCTGCCGACGTCTGGGTGGAGGTTTTCGACCGCGAGCGTGACGGCGTTTACTTCCTGGACGAACTTGCCGCCCGTCGGCTCGCAGAGGGGGGCGGAGCCCGAGCCCGTGAGGAACATGCGGAAGCGCGTGGGCGGAACGTCCGGGAACGCCGTGAAGATTGCCTCGAGGAGCTCGACCACCTTTTCAGGCTGCTTCGTGTGGTGGCGCTGGTAGTCGCTCCACAGAATCTTCTTGGTTTCCGGGTCGATGACGACGGCTTTCACCGTTGTGGACCCAACGTCCATTCCAATCGCGAGCGGTCGGTCTTGCCCCATTCCGTGCCTCTTTATGGCCCCTTTGGGGCGTGGACTCGCTTCCGAGCCTCAATTGGATGGACTGACTGACGTGTCAGTCGAGAGGACGTTACAGGAGCTGAGCCGTGATGCAAGGGCGGAACTTCTTGAGGACATATTTCTCCCGAGCGTCGGCCTGCGCGTGTTCGCGGGGGGAGAAATTCGCGGGGGAGAAATCCTCGCGTCACTTCCGATGCGCGAGCCAGTATTCCCTAAACGCCTCGAGCCGCGGCAACGACTCCTTGTCCTTCGCACGCCCCGCAGCGAGTTTGCTCGCGATGATGTCGTCGGGGTGGCAGACATGAAAGCCTTCGACGTCGACGCGGCGCGCCCACGCGTCGTCGAAGCGCTCGATGCCATCGGGGGCGAAGATCAGATCGAGATCGAACGGACCGTTCTTGAGCTGAACGAAGTCCTTGCACTGCGCGACCTCGGCGGCTTGCGCGTCGGTGAGCTCGAAGCCGAGCTCGCGTAGCGCACGCACCGCAGCCTGCCCATTCGCGGGAGTCTTCTCGACGTAGAGATCGGCATCCTGCGTCGTGTCCGGAAAGCCGAGCAGGATGGCTCCGGACTTGCCAAGAAAGAGATGGCGCACGCCGTGCTTCGCGAAGACGTCACGAATCTCCTCGGCTTGGGCGTACTCAAACCGAGCGGCCATAACCAAGGAAGCTCGGCAGGTTGGCCTCGCACCACGCGCGGTATTCGCTCATCGTGTCCCACGCGCGAAATGGGGCGTCGTCGAGGACCGGCTTGTACGTGTGAATGAACGCATATCGAAACCGCTGGCGGAGCGGCCGACGTGCGGCAGCCTCGAACTCCTCGAGCCACTCGCGGGGAATCACATAGGTACGATAGCGGAGCGCGGAAGAGGAGGCACAACGAATCACATCGTCGGATGGCCTGAGCACGTGAATGCACATGTGTGCAGCACCTTGCACATGGTCCAAGTTGCAGACGCGTGAAGCACGACGACTCGCAGCGTGTGGCCTCGGCCTTGCACTGCCGACGCCGATGCGGACAACCCTCACGCTGATCATGGTGCTCGCTGGCGCAGTCGTCCTCTCGGGCTGTTCGCTCATCGGGCTAGGCATCGGTGCGGCCGTCCCGAAGTATTCGGAGCGGGTCGATTCGAGCATGCTGCCCGCTGGTACGCGCGTGCTCGTCACCGAGGACATCGGACGAAAAACGCAGGGCACGTTGGTTTCGGCAACGAATGGCGATGTCACCGTCGACGAAGGCGGCGCGCGCGGACGACAGACGATGCGCGGCGAAGTCCGTAAGCGCGATGGCACCTATTGGGCATCGGGCCTCGCCGCCGGCCTGCTCGTCGATTGCCTCCTCACGACCGCCGCTATCTTCTATGTCGCGAGTCATCCCATGTTCAGCGGTGGATTCCCGACGTCGCTCCCTGGTGGATCTTTCTAATCTCAGCGTGACCGCGGACCGTTCTCCCACTTCCCAACCCACCTCGGTGGCGGCGAAGCCGACACCCGGAGGGGCGCAGCATCGCGGGATCCCTCGGCAACGAGAACGTTCATCTGAAGAAGCAATGACCCGCGCATACCCGCCACGGATGCGCGATTGTCGAGCTCAGAACCCAAATCTGCTCTCGCGGCGCTCCCACGCGATGCTGGCTGCGAGCGCCTCGTCGAAGGGCACGCGGGGGCGCCAACCGAGCTCGGCTTGGATGCGGGTCGTGTCGATGACGAGATCCTGAGCGAAGTCTTGTTCGTCGTCCGAAGGCGCGAGGCCGTAGGCTATTGCGCCCGCGTAGCCCGCAACGCGCGCGATCGCGCGGACCCAGTCACCTTCCGTCATCGGGGCCGTCTCGCCGACGTTGTACGTTCGGCCCGAGGCGCGCGCATCGACGGACGCGAGCACGATGGCCTCCGCGACGTCTTCGACGTAGCAACGCGTCCAGCGCCAGCGGGACAGGCCTTCGTCGAGCGCGAGCGTCTCCGCCCCACCCATGCGCGCGAGGTAGTTGCCGACGCGATGCCGCTTGTGATCGCCGGGCCCATACACAGCGGGTAGACGCAGCACCGTGCCGGGCAACGCGCGGTCGGAAAGCGCGGCGCGCTCGACGGGGATCTTGTCGTAGTCCCACATGACGTCATCGGGCCCAGACGCGGACTTGCGCCGCGGGAACGTGGTCTCGCGGAGCGGTGCGTCTTCACCGATGGGCACGGGCTCGAGCGGACCCGCCTTCGCGCGCGTGAGCCGGTCCCACGCGCGATAAACATCGAGGCTGCTGAGAACGACGAGCCGCCGCGCGACTCCACGAAATGCGTCGAGCACGCCGCGCACGTCACTCTCGGTGAAGGCAACGAAGTCGACGACCACCTCGGGCCGAAAGGCCCGGAGCGCGGCCGCGTGCTCGGCGATGAGCTTACGGTCTCCGAAAATCGACGCAGCCCCGAAAAGCTCGGACGCTCTCTCCCCGCGGTGAAACACGGCAACGTCATGCCCGCCCGACACGAGCCTCCGCACGGTGGGTGCGCCGATGAACCCTGTTCCGCCCACGACGAGAACACGCACGCCCCAAACGTACCTTCTCCTAACCCACCTCGGTGGCGGCGAAGCCGACAGGGGAGAAATGATCCGCCTCACACCACAATCAACGAAAACGGATCATCCCAATCCCCAGGCCCACGCTTGGTCACCACCTGGTGACGAAACTGCACGAGCGCCCCGACACCCCCATTCGTGCGCGGCCACGTCTTAAGACAAGCGGCCTAGCCGAGCTTCGGTGCGGTGTTCTTCCACGCCGGGACTTCACCAAGGCGCGTGTACCAAGCCTTGATGGCCTTGTAGTTGTCCCACGGGAGGCCCGACGGCTCGGCGTAGCTGAAGCACGCGCCGACGCTGAAGTCGGCGACCGTCAAGTCGTCACCGAGGATCCACTTGCGCGACTCGAGCTGGCCGTTGAGCACCGGAGCGAACGTGTGCCACTCCTTCTCGCCGACCGCGAGGGCCGCGGGATCCGCGTCTTGCTTCATGAAGATTTTCTTGAAGAGCTTCTCGAACGTGTAGGCGCCCGTGCCGCGCGAGAGGTGCGTCGCCTCCCAGAACTGCCAGTGCGAGATCTCCGCCTGGCGCTTCGCGTCGGTCGACCAGAACGTGCCCGGCTTCTTCGCCGCGAGGTACTGCATGATCGAGCGGCTCTCCCAGAGCTTGAAGTCGCCGTCGACGAGCGTCGGCACTTTGCCGTTTGGGTTTAGGGCGAGGTAGTCCGGGTTCTTGAGGGCGCCCATCTGCTGCTCGACGATTTCGACGTCGAGGCCGAGGTGTTGAATGGTCGCGTTGACGCGACGGCAGTTGTTCGAGTTGTGGATGCTGAAGAGCTTCATGGCGTCTTCTTTAGGCTGCGATGGTGTAGCCTGCAAGGGTGAGCACGAAGGGGCCTGAGGCTCGCTCGCGAGCCGACACCCCGAAGGGGGCTCAGACGGAAGCGGCGGAAAGGCGGCGAAGCCCTGACAAGGCGACGCGCAGGCAGGAGATCCTCCAAGCCGCGCGCGACGTCTTCGCGAAGCACGGCTACCACGCGGCCAAAGTGGAAGACATCGTCCACGCCGCAGGCATCGCGCGGGGCACCTTCTATCTCTACTTCGAGGACAAGCGCGCCATCTTCGAGGAGATCGTCGACCGCTTGCTCGTGCGCTTCGGCATGTCGATCTCGCGGGTCGACGTCGGGGCCGATGTCACCGACCAGGTGCGCGCCAACATTCGCCGCATCGTGCACCTCCTCCTCGAGGACAAGCTCACGACCAAGATGCTGCTCTCGGACGCGCATGGCGTCGACCTCGCGTTCGACCGCAAGATCCACTCTTTCTTCGAGCAAGTCCGCGCGCTCCTCGAGGAGAGCCTCATGGACGGGCAAGAGCTCGGCATCGTGGTCCAGGGCAACGCGCGGCTTCAGGCGATCTTCATCATCGGGGCGCTCAAGGAGATGATGAACCAGGTCGTCGTCCGCGGGTGGGACGACTCGGAGGACGAGATCACAGGCGCCCTGTTCGCGTTCTTGCGCGAGGGGACCCTATCGCTTTGATGCGGCGATTCGTCCGCGCGACCATCGGGCTTGTCATGTCGTGTGGAAGCAGTGGCGGGGACGGCGACGGCGGCACCGACGCGACGATGGAGACCGCGCCCATCGAAGCGGGTCCGCCCGTCGTCGTCGATTGTTTTGGAGAGGCGTGCGCGTCTCCCAACGCTTGCTGCTTGACGCCCGAGGGCGGCACTTGCCTCGACGCTTCGGCGGTATCGAATTGCCAAGCGTCGTTTCCGTGCATCCCCGGCTCGCAGCCGCAATGCTCCTTCCCTCCCCCGAACGTGATGGTGCCGAACACATGTACCTTCTGCGCGTCCGGCCCCGTCACGCTCGATGACGCAGGCGCGGTGTCGCTGACATTCCCCGTCGAGTCGGTGTGCGACGAGACCGCGGGAGCCAATTGCCCACCGACGTGCATCGACCTCGATGCGTCATGCCCGGACGCGCAAGGCACGTGCACGTCGTTCACTCTCGAAGGCACGGTGATGCCTTTTGGGTTGTGTCTGTAACGCCCCTCAGACGAGAGAACGGGGAGAGGGGTAGTCGCTTACACACCACCGTCCGCGAGTACGGGGACTGTCGGCCAACCCGTGGGGAGCTGGTTGGCGGTCGTGAAGCTCGCGGTCAGCGTCGTGTGGAGGGCTTGCCACTTCGCGGTGATGGTCGATGTCGGCGGGGTGGCGAGGAGGTTTTGCGTCTGGCCGGGGTCGACCGCGAGATTGTAGAGCTCGTATTCGTACGCGCCGCCGCTCGGGTTGAAGTAGACCGAGTACGTCCACTGGCCGTCGGTATCGTTCTGCCGCATCGAGCGGATGTGACTGCCGGGGGCGCCCGCTGAGAGACCGAAGACGTCGTCGTACGCGAAGAGCGTGTGGTCGCGCACGCTGGTCGTTGGATCGTTGATGACGGGCACGATGCTCTGGCCGACGCCGTTGCCGAAGCTGTTCGGGTTCGCGACGCCCGCGAGATCGAGGATGGTCGGCAGGAGATCTTGGTGATCGTAGAAGGCCGCCGTCGTTTGCGCCGTGGGGAAGAGGACGGGGTTCGAGACGATGAACGGGATGTGCGTCATCTCCTCGTAGGCCGTGTAGCTCTTCTCCGTCATCGCGTGCGAGAGGCCCGCCTCACCGTGGTCGGCGGTGCGAATGATGATGGTGTCGTTCGTGAGGCCCGCGCTGTCGAGCGCGGCGAGGATGGCGGCGATCTGCGCGTCGACCACCGTGTGGAGGTACGCGTAGAAGTTGACGTAGCCCTCGAGCTCGCTCTGCACGTAACCGCCCTGCCCGTCCGAGAACGCGCTCATGCACTGCGCGCTGTACGCGGCTTGAATGGAAGGCTTCGTCGAGAGATCGTCCGTGTAGTTCGCGGGGACCGCGATGCCGAGGCTCGTGAAGTCGCTCGCGGTGTAACCCGCGGCGACGAACGCGTCGGGGTAGGCGGAGACGTCATGCGGGTTCACGAGCGCGACGAACAGGCAGAACGGCTGGCCCAACGTGGGCGCCGTGTTCGTGAGGAAGTCGACGACGCTCTGGGCGCCTCCAAGCGCCGTGCTCTCGGGGCCCGACACGTAGCGCGCATCGTTGTTGGCTTTGCCACCACCGGATGTCGCGAGCGCCTCTTGGGCCGGCGTGATGATCGCGGTGCCGGCGTCCGCGGGATTCCACCCCGTCCAGCCGTAGTGGGTTTGCATCGCCGCGATGTCCGCGGCAGTCCACGCGCTCGGTGCGTTGCCTCCAGCGATCGCGTTGGCGAGGTGCCACTTGCCCTTCCATAGCGGCGCGTAATTCGATTTCGCAGCGAGGAGCGTCCCGAGGCTCGGAAACTTGCTCGACACGGGGAGCGGCGTGAACGTCACCGCGACGCCGGTCGTGTTCGAGAACTGCCCCGTCATCATCACCGCGCGCGACGGCGAGCACTCGCACGCCGCGGTGTACGCGTTGGTGAAGGTCAGGCCGTTGTTCTGGAGACGCGTGAGCGCGGGGAGGTTCTGCGCGGTAAACCCCGCGGGCCAGTTCATCGTGAAGCGCTCTTGGTCCGTCATGATGACGAGGATGTTCTTCCCCGCGAGGCCGGCTTCCGGTGACGGACCGCCCTCGGGCTGAGGGCCGCCGTCAGGCGCCGACGGCGACGTGCCGTTGCACGACGTGAGTGGTGTTCCCACCCACGCGACCACGACCGTCGCCGCGGCGCCACGAATGACGTCTCGCCGCGAGACGTCCGAACGAGGGTTCTTCGGCGGGCTCATGCGATGACTATAGCAAGCCGAGGGTCACAAGCAGATCCACTCGCACGCTTCGAGGTCCCACGCGCAACCCGGCTCGGGTGGTGGCGGCGGATCGCAGACGCGGCACGTCGGCTCACCACACAGGACGGTGTCGGCAACGCATCGGTTCGAGCAGGTGCCGTTCGTGTTCTCGAGCACGCAGCTCTTCTCGCCGACGGGACATGCCGTGAGCACGGGCGGCGGCTTCAGCACCGTCGTGGGACAGTGCGGGATGACCCAGCCGCAGACGCCGTGCTCGCGCTCGCACACCGGGTCGAGTGTCTTGCCGCCGCACTCGATCGCGATCTCCGGCTCGGCTCCACACTCCGCCGGCGTACACGGCGTGCTCAGCGTGGCGCCGAGCTCCGATGTGCCGGAGCCCACCGGGTCCGCGCCGCTGCACGCCAACAAGAGAACCGATACCGCACTACCAATTAGTGAATGAAGTTTCATGGGATGTACTCCTTGCTTCGTAGTGGTGCACGTGACGTGCCCACGTCACATCGACGTGAGCGTGAGGTTGCCGTCGTCGGCGATTGCGCTGATGGACCCTGCGCCCGTGCCCTCGGTGCCGCGCGCGAGGCTGTTGCACTCGTTGCCTGGGTTCGACCAGCCCGTATCGGGGAAGCCGCTGACCGTGCACGTGCCGCTCGTCGCGTCGAGCGTCAGGCTGTTGGTCGCAAAGTCGCTCGGGAGCGACAGCGCCACATTGCCCTTCACCGATTCGATCGTGATGGTGGAGCTCTCGGTGATGAACGTCCCCTGCTGCATCGGGTTGGGGATTTGTTGCGGCGCGTTCGGCGTCGCGCTGACCGTCAGATCACCGGCCTTCGCGAGCGCGTACACCGACCCAACGAGACCCGTCGCCACGAGCGCGCCGTTGTCGGCGAGCACGTTCGACTGGATGTTCGGCGGGCAACCTCCGGAGCACGCGACGTCGAAGAGGTTGACGTTTTCGACCGTGAGCGGCCCGTTGTAGGCGTGCGCCGTGAGGCGCAGCGGCTGCATCGCGGTCCCGGGCGGGAGGTGAACGACGACGTTCATGCATCCCGTCGAGGTGCGCGCGATGTCTCCGTAGGTGCGTGAAGCGTACGAGCAGCTCGCGCCGATCTGATTCGTTCCGTCGACGGCGATGCCCGACGCAACGTCGGCGAGCGCGGGAGCGATGTTGGGATCGCCCGCTACGGCGACGACGAACGGCGTGCCGGTGATGTGAATCTTGCCGTCGGAGGAGTCTCCGATGATCGTGAGGTCTCCGTTTTGGCTGATGACCTCGATGGGGGCCATGCCGTTCCACGGCTGCGCTTCGTCTGCGCTCACCGGAGTGCCGAGGATCATCGACGGCGTTCCCGCGTCGGCGCTCGGCTCGTTGCCGTTGCCACCGCCGCACGCCAAGAGGACCGACGCCATTGCCCATGTCGTTCGCATGGGAGCGCCGAGTGCAGGCGCCGTGCCCGCACGAACCACTGCGAGCGCACGACGCAGCCCGCTGTTCCGTCGGCGTTGGGTATTCGCGACGTCCCGCCTACGGCGGATCCGTCGTTGGGTATTCGCGACGTCCCGCCTACGGCGGATCCGTCGTTGGGTATTCGCGACGTCCCGCCTACGGCGGATCCGTCGACGTTTCGGCCACGGATGTGGACACGCCGTCCACACGCGCCACGACCATCTGCCGCGATTCAGGCCCCGCGAGCCTGGCACGGCTGCTGCTCTAACGCTCTGCCGAGGAGACACACATGCGTCGTTTCATCATCGGCTTGGTCGCGCTGACTGCGGGATGTGCTGTTGCGAACATGGGCGCTCCCAAGCCCGATAGCGGCGGCGGTGGCGACGGCGGTGGTGGCGATGTCCAGGCCGACGTCAGCGTCGGCGACTCGGCGATGAACACTTCGTCTGGCACCTTCTGCGGTCAACCCGGGCGGTCGTGCAGCGGGCCGAGCGACTGCTGCAGCGGCGAGTGCACCGGGAAGACTCCGCAGACTTCGTATTGCTACGATCCGCCGGTCGAGTGCACCGCCAATGCGGGCACGTGTCTGATCGACGACGACTGTTGCTCGAGCAACTGCGTCAGCGGCTCGTGTGCTCAAGGCTGCGCCGAGAACGGAACGGACTGCTCGAGCTCGACTTGCTGC
>Ga0302326_10002245_pt1 | contig 47283 bp, 35 predicted proteins | sample Palsa_T0_3_FD_202264 | JGI IMG/M metagenome (GOLD analysis project Ga0302326, IMG submission 202264) | Peat permafrost microbial communities from Stordalen Mire near Abisko, Sweden - Palsa_T0_3 | ecosystem: Environmental > Terrestrial > Soil > Palsa > Peat permafrost | place: Sweden: Abisko... | reverse complement strand
TGGGCTTCACCCAGGCCTCGGCGGTCGAGCAGGTGGCGAAGGAGTTTCCCGCCGTCAAATTCGTCGTGATCGACGGGGTGGTGGACCTTCCGAACGTGCAGTCGGTCAACTTCCGCGAGCAGGAGTCCTCGTTTCTCTGCGGCATGGCCGCGGCCCTGGCCTCGAAGACGGGCAAGATCGGCTTCGTCGGCGGCATGGACATCCCCCTCATCCGCAAGTTCGAGGTCGGCTACAAGGCCGGCGCCGCCTACGTGAAGCCGGGCATCGAGGTCTTCGCCAACATGACCGGGACGACGCCGCTGGCCTGGAACGATCCCACGCGCGGCTCGGAGCTGGCCCAGAGCCAATTCGGCCGCGGGGCCGATGTCGTCTTTCACGCCGCGGGCGCGACGGGGGTCGGGGTGATGCAGGCCGCGCTGGACGCCCATCTCCTCAGCATCGGCTGCGACAGCAATCAGGACTATCTTCATCCCGGCAGCGTCCTCACCTCCGCGGTGAAGCGCGTCGACGTGGCGGTCTACACGACGTTCCTGGACGCGAAGAACGGCACCTGGAAGCCGGGACCGCGGGTCCTCGGGCTCGCCCAGGACGGCGTCGGCTACTCCTTGGACGAATACAACCGGGGCGTGCTCACGCCCGACATCGTGCGGCGCCTCGAGCAGGCCAAGGCCGACATCATCGCCGGCAAGATCCAGGTCCCCGAATACAAGGAGCAATGAGCGGAGCCGTCCCGGCGCTCGAGCTGCGCGGCATCGAGAAGCGCTTCGGCGCCGTGCACGCCAATCGCGCCGTCTCCCTCGCCGTCGCGGCCGGCTCGGTGCACGGCCTGGTCGGCGAGAACGGGGCCGGGAAGTCGACGCTGATGAACATCGTCTACGGGTTTCATCCGCCCGACGCCGGCGAGATCCTGGTCCACGGACGGAGGGTCGAGCTGACAAATCCCAGCGACGCGATCGCCGCCGGGATCGGCATGGTGCACCAGCACTTCATGCTGGTGGAGAATTTCACGGTGCTGGAGAACGTGCTCCTGGGCGTGGAGGGCGGGGCGCTCCTGGCCGGAGGCCGCACGCGGGCCCGGGCCGCGCTCGCCCAGCTCGGCCGCGACTACGGGCTGGAGGTGCCCCCCGACGCGTTGGTCGGCCAGCTCTCCGTCGGCCAGCAGCAGCGGGTGGAGATACTCAAGGCGCTGCACCGCGGCGCGGACATCCTGATCCTGGACGAGCCCACCGCCGTGCTGACACCCCAGGAGGCCGATCATCTCTTCCGGCTGCTGGCGCGCTTGCGCGACCAGGGCAAGACCGTCATCCTCGTCACCCACAAGCTGAGGGAGATCATGGCCGTGACCGACCGGGTCACGGTCATGCGGCAGGGCGCGGTGGTGCACGAGACGGCGACGATCGCGACCTCCCCTCGGGCGCTGGCCGAGCAGATGGTGGGACGCTCGGTCCTGCTCCAGGTCGACAAGTCCCCGGCGCAGCCCGGCGCGCCGGTCCTCGAGGTGGACCACCTCACGGTCAGCGACCGCTTCGGCGTTTCCCGGGTCAAGGGCGTGAGTTTCACCCTGCGGGAGAGGGAGATCGTCGGCATCGCCGGCGTGGCCGGCAACGGCCAGTCCGAGCTCCTCGAGGCTCTGGCCGGGCTCCGCCCGCCGGAGGGCGGGGTGATCCGCCTCGGCGGCCGCGATCTCGCCGGCCTCGACGCCCACGCCTGCCGCCGGCTGGGCCTGGCGCATGTGCCGGAGGACCGGCTGCGCCTCGGGATGGTCCCGGCCTTCCCCGCCGAGGACAATGCGATCCTCGGCTACCAGGACGGCGCCGTCTACAATCGCGGCCTTCTTCTCGACCGCACGGCCGTCCGGGCCGGCTGCGACGAGAAGATGGCGGCCTTCGACGTCCGGCCGCACCAGCCGGCCCTGCGCTCCTCTCTTTTTTCCGGCGGCAACCAACAGAAGCTTGTCCTGGCGCGGGAGATCGACAGCGCGCCCCGCGTGCTCCTGGTCGGCCAGCCGACCCGAGGCGTGGACATCGGCGCCATCGAATTCATCCACCGCCGCCTCGTGGCCCTGCGGGACTCCGGCGTGGCCCTGTTGGTGGTCTCGGTCGAGCTCGAGGAGATCCTCGGCCTCGCCGACCGCATCCTCGTCATGGCCGGCGGGGAGATCGTCGGTGAACTGGCGCGCGCCGAGGCGACCGAGGAAAAGATCGGCCTGCTCATGGCCGGCGTGAGAGCGGTGCCATGAGCGCGCCGGCCAAGCTGCCCCGCTGGGCCGACTGGGGTCTCCTCCCGGCGATCAACCTCCTGGCGGCCCTCATCCTTTCCGCCGCGATCATCAGGCTCGTGGGAGAAAGCCCCTGGGCCGCCCTCAAGCTGATGGCCGCGGGGGCCTTCGGCACCCAGGACGCGATCGGCTACACGCTGTACTACGCGACGAATTTCGTCTTTACGGGCCTGGCGGTGGCCGTGGCCTACCATGCCGGGATCTTCAACATCGGCGCCGAGGGTCAGGCCTATATCGGCGGCCTCGGGATCGGGCTGGTGTGTCTTGCCTGCGGCAGCTGGGCCGGCTGGGCCGTGGTGCCGCTGGCCATCCTCGCCGGGGCGGTCTTCGGGGCGGGCTGGGCCTTCATTCCGGCCTGGCTGCAGGCGCGCCGCGGCAGCCACATCGTGATCACGACGATCATGTTCAACTTCATCGCGGCGGCGCTCATGACCTACCTTCTGGTCAATGTCCTGATCAAGCCCGGCCAGCAGTCGCCGGAGACGCGGGAATTCGCGCCCAGCTCCTTCCTGCCTCCGCTGGATCGGTTGCTCCACCGGATCGGCATCACCGTCGCCCCCTCGCCCCTGAACGCCAGTTTTCTGCTCGCCCTGGCGGCCTGCGCGCTCGTGTGGGTGCTGATCTGGCGCACGCGCTGGGGCTACGCCCTGCGGGTGGTCGGCCAGAATCCCGACGCGGCCGTGTACGCCGGCATCTCCCCGGCGCGGGTCACCGTGGGCGTGATGCTGCTCTCGGGCGCCCTGGCCAGCGGACTGGGATTGAATGTGCTGATGGGCGAGCAGCACCGCATCCTGCTCGATTTTCCCGAGGGAGCCGGCTTCGTCGGGATCGCCGTCGCGCTGATGGGACGGAATCACCCGGTCGGCATCTTTCTCGCCGCCGTCCTCTTTGGCGCCCTGTACCAGGGCGGCTCGCAGCTCTCCTTCGACCTGCCCCACGTCACCCGCGACCTGGTGGTGGTGATCCAGGGGCTGGTGATCCTATTCTGCGGCGCCCTGGAAAACATCTTTCGCCGCCCGCTGGCGGCCCTGCTCGCGCGCCGCAGCTGACCCGCCGACCCGGTGGAGACCTACACGCTCATCGTCCTCCTTCTGGCCGCCACCATCCGCGTGGGCACGCCGCTCGTCCTTGCCGCGCTGGCGGGCCTCTTTTCCGAGCGGGCTGGGGTGATCGCGCTCGGGCTCGAGGGCATGATGCTGGGGGCGGCTTTCGCGGCGGCGGCGGTGTCCGCCGTCAGCGGATCGGCCTGGCTCGGTCTCGCCGCCGGGGTGGGGGCCGCCTCGCTTCTGGCGCTGCTCCTCGCCTTCGCCTGCGTGACCCACCGGGGCGACCAGGTGGTCGCCGCCATGGCGATCAACATCATGGTGGCCGGGCTGGCCCCGACCCTCGCCCTGGCCTGGTTCGACCTCGGCGGCCAGACGCCGCAGCTGGAAGGCGCCCATCAGCGCTTCACCTCCCTCGTCTGGCCTTGGGCGCTCCAGGCGCGGCGGATCCCCGTGCCCGGGCTCCTCTACGCGGACCTTCTCAGCGGGCACAATCTCATCGTGTACTTCGCCGCCGCCCTGGTGCCGGCGAGCGCCTGGGTCCTTTACCGCACGCGGTTCGGCCTGCGCCTCCGCGCGGTCGGAGAAAACCCGACGGCCGTCGACACCGCCGGGCTCTCCGTGACGGGCTTGCGCTATCAGGCGGTCCTCATCTCCGGCGCTCTCTGCGGGGTCGCGGGCACGTATCTGTCGACGGCCGCGAGCTCCGGCTTCGTCCACGACATGACCGCCGGCAAGGGCTACCTCGCCCTGGCCGCCCTGATCTTCGGCAAATGGCGCCCTTGGCCAACCCTCGGCGCGTGCCTGCTCTTTGCCTTCACCGATGCGCTCGCCTCGCGCCTGCAGGGGGTGGCGCTCCCGCTGGTGGGCGTCATCCCGGTGCAATTCATCCTTGCCCTCCCGTACATGCTCACCGTTCTGCTTCTGGCCGGCTTTGTCGGCCAAGCGGTCGCCCCCCGGGCGATCGGCCGGCCCTATACAAAGGAAAAATGACCCACGAGGAACGCCTGCAACGCCATCTAGGCCGGACGCCCGACCTCGCGCGCGCTCTCTTTGTCGCGCCCAACGCCACGGTGAACGGCGATGTCGTCCTCGGGCCCTTGAGCAGCGTCTTCTACGGGGCCGTGTTGCGGGGCGACATCCAGGAGATCCGGGTGGGCGAGGGGACCAACGTCCAGGACAACGCCATCGTCCATTTGGCCGACGACTTTGCCGCGGTGATCGGCGCCTGGTGCACGATCGGGCATGCGGCGATCATTCACGCCTGCACGATTGGGGACGAATGCCTGATCGGCATGGGGGCGACGGTCCTCGACGGCGCCGTGATCGGCGCCGGCAGCATCGTCGGGGCGAATTCCCTGGTGCCGCAGCATTTCACCTGCCCGCCCGGATCGATGGTCTACGGATCCCCCGCCAAGGTGATCCGCCCCCTCAAGGACGCGGAGCGGGCGGGCCTCAAGCCCTGGGCCGAGAAGTACGTGGTGGTGGCGCGAGCCCACGCGGCGCTGCATTCCGCGCGCAGGTAGGATGCAGTTCTCCGCGAGGGAAGCCTCGTTGCCGCGGTTCGATTCCGGCCCGCGCCTCCAATTTTCCTGCAACTTTCAACCTGTGATACGGGTTAATTTTGCGGTGAAGCCAATCAGAGTCTCGAGTTACCTAGGCGCCCTCGTAATTGGCGGCCTGCTCCAGGCCAGCATGGCCGCTGCCGACGCTCCGTCCTCAGATAGCCAGGGCCCCAATGCGCAGCCGTCGATTTCCGCGATGGTGGTAGGCTTGCGGCAATTTATAAGCGAAATGCCCAATTGGATCCTCGTTGAGCCCAATCCCTACTTTTAAACAGACCACGACGAATTGATGCTGCGGGTTGCGAGCCTGCTCAGAGTCGCCAAGGACCGGGTCCACACCAGAGTTGGCCAAATTCGAGTCCCTAACGGTTCATCGAGTCTCACCCAGAATTCGCCGGGCCACTTCGTCCTCGAAGATTTCGTATACAAGCTTTCTCGTGTTCAGGTAAGCGCAGATAATCCGGGCGCCCTCCGCATGCCGAAAAATGAGGCGATGGCTCCCGATCTTCAGCCGGTAGTATCCTTCCAAAGGAGCCTCCAAAGCCCGGATGTCTCCCCGCCCATCTGCGAGCGCCCTCAGGGCCCGTTTAACTTCGCGCCGATTAGTTAGCCCTAGCGTCTCATAATGCAGCCTTACCTGTTCGCGCAACTCGACCCTAAATTTCATCAACGAAGATCGCTAAGCGTGTACAAACGGCCCTTCCCGGCGCGATCGGCGCGGATCGCTTCCATCGCCTCAGGATCCCCAAGAAGCTCCAAGGTTTCGGCGATCGCGGCCGCGCGCTCGTGGCTCATAATGACCGCCACGGGCTTTTCATGCCGCGTGATCGTCAGCACGTTGCCGTGCTCGGCCCGCCTTACTGCGGTTGCGGTTCCAGCCTGAAGCGCCTTGATGCTGTATGTACTTTCCATAGAAAGATAGTTACGATTATCGGGGATCCTGTCAAGTGGCCGCGGATGCGGACACCAAAACGGACCCCAAACGAGTTATGGTCGGTAGTGAGGGAGTATAGGCGGATTATGCTTGGTCCCCTCTGCAAACCGGCCATTTTCGGCCCGCAACGCGACGAAAAACGTCCGATTCCGGCCCGCGCCTCCACCCTCAAACGAGAGTGCGTGTAACAAAAACGACCCCATGCCGGGCAACTTTCGCCGTTCCATTGCGTCGAACTGGGCGCCTCCCATGCCCTCCACCTCGTCCCGCCTGCCCCGCTTTGGGCTTGCCGCCGCCTTCCTCGCTCTTGGCGTGGCCCCGCTTTTCGCCCGCGCCGACCCGGCGCCGCTCTACCAATTTGAATTCGGGGCCGGGACCCTTGCTCCCGGCTACACGCAGGTCCTGCCGGCGATGACCTACGCCAAGGACCGGGGCTTTGGCTTCGAGCCGGGCGCCAAGCTGGTCTCGGTCGACCGGTCCGACGCCACGGATGGCGACCCGCTGCACGCCCATTTCGTGACCAGCGACCAGCCCTTCTACTTTTCGGCCCACCTCCCGCAGGAGGGTAATTACCGGGTGACCGTCACCCTGGGCGACGCTCACGGCGAGTCCACTACCACGATAAAAGCCGAGCTGCGGCGCCTGATGGTCGAGAAGATTCACACCGAGCCCGGCGAGTTCCGGACGGTCAGCTTCATCGTCAACACCCGCACGCCGCGCATTCCCGCGACCGGCGACATCAAGGCCGGCGCCGTCAACCTGAAGGCCCCGCGCGAAAGCACGCTCGAGGCCTGGGACTGGGACGACCTCCTGACTCTGGAGTTCAACAACGCGCGCCCCGCGCTCTGCGCCCTCACGATCACCCCGGTGGATGTGCCCACAGTCTTCCTGATCGGCGACTCCACCGTCTGCGACCAGCCCCGTGAACCCTTCAGCAGCTGGGGCCAGAGTCTGCCGAACTTTTTCAACCCGGACATCGCCGTCGCCAACCACGGCGAGTCAGGCGAGACCTACCGCGCCTCGATCGAGCGCCGGCGACTCGACAAGATGCTGAGCCTGATGAAGCCGGGCGACTATATGCTGATGCAGTTCGGGCACAACGACCAGAAGCAGATCGCGGCCAAGACCGGCGGACCCTTCACCACCTACAAGGCCGAGATCAAGCGGCATGTGGATGCGGTCCGCGCGCACGGCGGAATCCCTGTCATCATCTCCCCGATGGAGCGGCGGATGTACAATCCCGATGGGAGCTTCCGGCCCACGCTCGCCGACTACGCCGAGGCCTCGCGACAATCCGCCCGGGAGCTGGGAGTCGCCTTCATCGATCTCAACGCGCAGAGCATGAAGTTCTATGCCGCCCTGGGGCCGAAGAAGGCTTACCTCGCATTCGCGGGCGTCGGACCAACCCGCGACGCCACCCATCACGACAACTACGGCAGCTACGAGCTAGCCAAGATTATAATCCAGGGGCTCCGGGACGACCACCTGTCGCTGGCGGCGCATATCAAGCCGGACTTCGGCGACTTCGATCCTTCGCATCCGGACGACGTGGACACCTTCGCGCTGCCGCCCAGCCCCGTCTTCACGAACCAGCGGCCACTCGGCGACTGACCGCACCCTAACGTTCCAGGGTCAGGAACGTGTAGCGCCAGTTGCGGTCGGCGCCCTCGCGGCGCGCGGTCTCCCGCCAGGCCAGGTGCCGCCACTCGGGAAAGAACCGGTCGCCCGGCACCTCGGCGTGGACGAGCGTGAGATAGAGCCGCATGGGCCGCGGCAGCGCCAGGGCCTCCTCGTAGATCTGCTGGCCGCCGCAAAGGTAGATCTCGCCCTCGAGCCCGTCGGCCAGATCCAGCGCCGCGGCGAGTGAAGGCGCCGCCGCGGCGGAGGCGGGCACCGGGAGCGGCTGGTGGGTGACGACGACGGCCCTCCGGCCCTCGCGCACCGCGCCGGGCCAGGTCTGGAAGCAGATCCTCCCGAGGACGACGACCGCCCCCGCGGTCTTTTCCTGGAAGAATTTCCAGTCCTCGGGAATGCTCCAGGGCAGCGCGCCGTCGCGGCCGATCACGCGGTTCTCGGAGCAGGAGACGATGAGGTTGAGGACGCGGCCCTTCTTTTCCGGCATTGCATCAATTTGGGCCCAAAATATCCTCCGTCCATGACTATCGGCGTCCCGAAGGAGATCAAAATCGGCGAGACGCGCGTATCGATGACTCCGAGCCTTTGCCGGCGCTGTGTCGCGCTCGGAGCCGCCGTATTGGTCGAGGAGTCCGCCGGACTCAGCGCCGGCTTCACCGACGCGGAATACCGCGCCGCCGGAGCGCGCCTGAGCGCCTCGGCCGCCAGGATCTGGGCCGCGGCCGACCTCGTCCTCAAGGTGAAGGAGCCGCTCTCCGCGGAATATCCCCGGCTGCGGCGCGGGCAGGCGATCTTCACCTATCTCCATCTCGCGGCCAATTCCCGGCTGACGCGCGTCCTCCTGGAGAAGCGGATCCTCGGCGTCGCCTACGAGACCGTCGAGGCGGGCGGGGGAGCCTTCCCCCTGCTCAAGCCCATGTCGCAGATCGCCGGCCGGCTCGCGATCCAGGTCGGCGCCTATTTTCTGCAGTCGCAGCACGGCGGCTCGGGCGTGCTCCTGGGCGGCATCCCCGGGACCATGCCGGGGCACGTGGTGGTCGTGGGCGCGGGCAACTCCGGCGCGCACGCCGTGCAGATGGCCGCGGGCATGGGCGCCCGCGTCACGGTCCTCGATCTCGACACCCGCAAGCTGGAGGCTATCGACACGGAGTACCGCGGCCGCGTCGTCACTTTGATGTCCAACCCCGCCAATCTCGAGAATGAGGTGGCCGGCGCCGACCTGCTCGTCGGGGCCGTCCTCATCCCGGGCGCCAAGGCCCCGCAGGTGGTCTCGCGGCGCATGGTGGCCCGCATGCGTCCGGGCAGCGTGCTCGTCGACATCGCCATCGACCAGGGCGGCTGCATCGAGGGCATCCGGCCGACCTCGCACCGCGAGCCGGTCTACACGGAGCACGGCGTCATCCATTACGCGGTTCCGAACATGCCGGCGCTCGTCGGCCGCACGTCCACGCTCGGCCTGACCCAGGCGACCGAGCCGTACGTCGCGCTGATCGTGCAGCAGGGCCTGGTGCGGGCCCTCGCCGAACATCCCGCCCTGGCCGCCGGGGTCAACACGCAGGCCGGCCGCGTCGCCTGCCCGGCCGTCGCCCAGGCCCTGGGATATTCCTGACCCGCCGATGCCGTCCTGCGTCATCGCCGGCGGCGGCGCCGCGGGATTCTTCGCCGCCATCGCGTGCGCGGAGGCCAATCCAAGGGCGCGCGTCACGCTGTGCGAGGCGGCCGCCCATCCGCTCGCGAAAGTGCGCATCTCCGGCGGGGGGCGCTGCAACGTCACGCATGCCTGCTTCGAGCCGGGCGAACTCGTCCGCGGCTATCCCCGCGGGGGCCGGGAGCTGCTTGGCCCGTTTCATCACTGGCAGCCCAGCGACACCGTCGCCTGGTTCGCGGACCGCGGGGTGGAGCTGAAGACGGAGGAGGACGGCCGGATGTTTCCCGTCACGGACCAGTCGGCCACCGTCATCGATTGCCTCCTGGCGGCGGCGGAGCGGGCCGGCGTGATCCTGCGCACCGGCGCGGGGGTGAGGACGGCGGAGCGGGCAGGGAAGGGCTACCGCGTCCACCTGTCCGGAGGTGAGACTCTCGAATGCGACCTCCTCCTCCTCGCGACCGGCGGCGGCAAGTCATCGGCCGGCATCGCGATCGCGCAGAGCCTCGGTCATTCGATCGAGCCCCTCGTCCCCTCGCTCTTCACCTTTCACATCGGCGACTCCCGGCTGAAGGAGCTCGAGGGCCTTGCGGTGCCCGACGCCGACGCCCGCGTGCCGGGCACCCGGCTCGCCGCCCGGGGTCCGGCGCTCATCACGCATTGGGGACTGAGCGGACCTGCGATCCTCAAGCTTTCGGCCTGGGGCGCGCGGGAACTGGCCGCCTGCGATTACCGCTTCACCCTGGCGCTCAACTGGCGGGGCGGATCGACTGCCGCCCAAGTCCAGGCGGAACTGGCAGCGAGCCGCACCGTGCACCCCCGCCGGCAGATCGGCTCCTGGAATCCGCTCGGGCTGCCCTCCCGCCTCTGGGAACGGCTGGCGGCGGCCGCGGGGGTGGCGCCCGGCACCGTCTGGGCCTCCGTTTCCAAGGCGGCGCTGCAAGCCCTCGCCCTGCAGGTGACGGCGGGGGAGTTCGCCGTCGCCGGCAAGAGCCTGAACAAGGAGGAATTCGTGACCTGCGGCGGCGTGCGCCTCGCGGAGGTCGATTTCCGCACGATGGAGAGCCGGCGCTCGCCGGGACTTTACCTGGCGGGCGAGGTGCTGGATATCGACGGGGTGACCGGCGGCTTCAACCTCCAGTCCGCGTGGACCACCGGAAGGCTGGCCGGATTGGCGATGGCGGCGGCCTGATCTACTTGCCGGCGGGAACGAGTTTGACGCTTTCGAGCGCCACGCGCTCGATCGGCACGCTCTTCTCGCCGCCGCCCTGCTTGGTCGGCACGTTGGCGATCTTCTCCAGGACGTCATCGCCGGCGACAATCTGGCCGAAGGCCGTGTACTGCCGGTCGAGAAACTTGGCGTCGCCGTGGCAGAGGAAAAACTGGCTGCCGGCCGAGTCCGGATGGCTCGAGCGGGCCATCGAGATGACGCCGCGCACATGGGACTTCGCGTTAAACTCGGCCTTGACCTTGTAGCCCGGGTCACCCGTCCCGGGCATGCCGCTCGCGCCCTCCTTGGTATTCGGGCAGCCGCCCTGAACCATGAAGCCCTTGATGATGCGGTGGAAGGCCGTGCCGTCGTAAAAACCCTCGCGGGCAAGTTTCTTGAAGTTCTCGACCGTCTTGGGGGCCACATCCGGCCAGAAGCCGATGGTGATGTCTCCGTAGGAGGTCTTGAGGACGGCGTTTTCGGTGGAAGTGGGTGTGCTCATGGGTCAGGCAACGAATCCGCGCCCAGTGCCTTCCGCAAGAACCAATTGCGCTTCAAGAAAAGGGCTGAAACTCCTCGTCGCGATTTTCCCGCGTCAGCCGCGTGAACTCCGGCTGCGGGAGGCACTCGAGGAAGGCGCGGCCGTAGCTCTTGGCCAGGACGCGGGCATCGAGGATCGTGATGAGCCCCCGGTCCGTCCGCTTGCGGATCAGCCGGCCGATGCCCTGCCGGAACTTGATCAGGGCGTCTGGCAGCGTGAGCTCGTTGAAGGGATTTCCGCCCTGGGCACGGACGCGCTCGGCCTGCGCCTCGGCGACCGGATGGGTCGGGGGATCGAAGGGCAGGCGCGTGATGACCACCTGGGCCAGCGCGTCTCCCGGCACGTCCACTCCCGTCCAGAAGCTGTCGGTGCCGAAAAGGACGGCGTTGCCGAGCGAGCGCATCTGGCGGGCGAGCTCGGTGCGGGAGGCGGCCTCGCCCTGGAGGAGCAGCGGGCGGCCCGCCGCGCGGTAGCCGGGCTCGAGCGCCGCGGCGACGGCGCGCAGGTCGCTGTGGCTGGTGAAGAGGACCAGGGACCCGCCGCGCACGCGCAGCGTGCAGAAGCCGACGTAGTCCGCCAGGGCGTCGAGCGAAAGCCTCGCCTGGTCCGGCGAGGGCAGCGGCATATCGGCCGCGACATACACCCGCATCTGCCGCGCGAAGTCGAAAGGGGACGGCGCGATCGCGGAGCGCGCGCCCTCCGCGCCGATCCGGGCGGCAAACGGCGCGATCTCGCCGCCCAGCGCCAGAGTCGCGCTGGTGGCGATAACGCCGACGCCGCAGCCGAAGAGCTGCCGGCGGAGCGCCGGGGCCACGTCGATCGGCGCGCTCCGCAGGATGATGATGGTCTGCTGCCTTCCCCCGCGCTCCGCCCAATAGACATGCCCGGCGTCCGCCAGGGCCAGCCATTCTCCGACGCTGGCCTGGTAGGATTGCAGGCGGTCCCTCTCTTCCAGAAGTTCGTCGCGCTCGCGGCCGTCGTCGAGCTGGTCGGCCATCCCGGCCACCAGCCGCTGCAGCCCCGCCAGGGCGGTGTCGAGTTCCGGGCTGGGCGGCAGCGCTTCGCGCAGGCGCGCGATCGGCCGCGCCGCGAGTTGGGTGGCATCGACCGCAGCGAAGAAGCGCGCGGCGGCGCCCAGGGCCGCCTCGACGAAGGGCCGCGCCTGCGCGCCGCGGAACTTGACCAGCAGTCCCCGCCGGGTTCGCGGATTGTAGAGGTGTTTCAGGGCCCGGTCCAGGCCGTGGCTGCTCAACGAGAGCCCGAAATGGGCCGTCGCCACCTCCGGAACCGTGTGCGCCTCGTCGAGCACGACAAAATCCTCGGGAAAGAGGACGCCCCGCGCCTCCCCAGTGGCCCCCTCGGCCCGCGCGCCTCCCGCCCGGATCAGGGCGAAGAGGAGGGCGTGGTTGACGATGATGACCTGGGCGGAGCGCAAGCGGGCGCGGGCCCTCTGGTAAAAGCAGCGGTCGCAGTCGCAATATTTCCGGGCGCAGGCGGACGAGTCGGCGTTGACCGCCTCCCAAACCTCCGCCCGCGGCGCCGGACGCAGCTCGTGGCGAAGCCCCGCCGCGGTCGTCTCGGCCCACGCGGCGATCCGCTGGATCTCCGCATAGTCGTCCTCGGCGAAGAGGCTGGCCCGGTCCTCCAGCGCACGGGCGAGCCGGGTCGTGCAGAGGTAATTGGACTTGCCGACGAGCAGGGCGGACTTGAAGCCGGCGAAGCGCTCCAAGGCGGGATCGGCCGCAAAAAGCCGCCGGCACAGGGGCAAATCCTGGGTCTCGATCTGCTCCTGCAGCGAAATCGTATGGGTCGAGACAATCATCGGCCGCTGCGCCTCCACCGCGCGCATCAGGCCGGGCAGCAGATAGGCCATGGATTTTCCCACGCCCGTTCCAGCCTCGAAGAGCAGGGATTCGTCCCCGCCCAGCGCGGCGCCGACGGCACGAGCCATCTGTTCCTGCGCCGGCCGGTGCTCCAGTCCCAAGCGGGATTCGAGCCAGCCGCCCGCCGCGAAGATGTCGGCGATCCGCTCCGGCAGTTGCGAGGCGGGCGCGGAGGAGGCGGAGAGTTCGTCGTTGAGCCCGATCATGATTGGTGGCCGAATGGATTAGCAGATGAGTCCGCCTCCCGGCAATGCCGACAACTGGGTCGAGGAGCTCGCGCGCTTCCTGCGCACGCAGCCCGGCGTGAGCGCCGTGCGGCTGGACCCCGCTTCGCACAAGATGGCGGTCGCGACGGTTCCCGGCCGGGTCATGCTGGAGGATTTTGAGCTCCGGCTGGCCGAGACGATCGCGGCCATCGAGGCGCACCTCGACGCCGCGGGCCCGCCCCGGGCTCCCGCCGGATTTTCACTCCGCCAGCAGGGGAGGGCGCTGGTGCTGGGGCGCGATTCCTGCGAGACCGCGGAAAAGCTCTGGCTTTGGCGCGAGATGGAGTGGCCGGAGATCAAAGCCGAGCCCTCGCCCGAGGACCAGGAATGGCGCCAGCTGGCCGCCTTGGCGGCGCTATGCGGCGGGGCCGGGATCGCCGGCGGTCTTGCGCAGCATTTTCTCCCGGGCCTGCCGCTTCTGTCCCAGGGCCTCCTTCTGGCGGCCCTGGTGGCCGGCGGCTGGGATGCGGCGATCGACACGGTGAAGAATCTCCGCCAGCGGGAAATCGACATCCATTTCCTGATGCTCGCGGTGGCCGTCGGCGCCGTCTGCATCGGCGCCTGGGGGGAGGCCGTCCTGCTCCTCTTCCTCTTTTCCACCTCCGGCGCGATGGAGGAATACGCGCTCGACCGGACGCAGCGCGAAGTGAGCGCCCTGCTCAAGTCCTCGCCCAAGCGCGCGAACCTCGTCACCCCCGGGGGCGGGGAGCGCGAAGTGGCCGTCGAGGACCTCGCGGTCGGCCAGCGGGTGCGCGTCAGGCCGGGCGAGGCGTTTCCCACCGACGGAATCGTGGCCGGCGGCCGCAGCGCCAGCGACGAGTCAAACCTCACCGGCGAGGCGCAGCCCGTCCCCAAGGAAAAGGGCGACACGGTCTTCAGCGGCACGATCAACCTCTGGGGCGCGGTCGAGTTCGACGTCTCGCGCCTGCCCTCCGAGAGCACGCTGCAGAAGATCATCCGGCTGATCCAGACCGCCCAGAAGCTTAAGGCGCCCAGCGAGCGCTTTACCGACAAGTTCGGCACCGGCTACACCTATTTTGTCATCGGGCTCGCGGGCGCGATGTTCCTCGTCTGGTGGCTCGGCTTCCACCTGCCCGCCCTGGACAACCAGCCCGGGGTCCGGTCGGCCTTCTATCGCGCGATGACCCTCATGGTCGTCGCGAGCCCCTGCGCCCTCGTCCTCTCGATTCCGTCCGCCATCCTGGCCGCCATCGCGTGGGGAGCGCGCCACGGCGTCCTCTTCCGCGGCGGCGCCGCGATCGAGAGCCTGGCCGATATCCGGGTGGTGGCGCTGGACAAGACCGGAACGCTCACGACCGGCGAGCTCTCGGTCGTCGGCAGCGAGAGCTTTCCGCCGGGACGCGAGCGCGAGGTCCTCGAGCTCGCCTATGCCCTCGAGGTTAAGTCGCAGCATCCCCTGGCTCGCGCGATCGTGCGGCACGCGCGGGCCGAGGGCGCCCGGGCGGTGGAGATCGAGGACTTTCAGTCGATCACCGGCCAGGGCCTGCGCGGGCGCCTGGACGGCGCCACGCTGCTCCTCGGCCGGCGGGAACTGCTGGAGACCGGCCCGCTCGCGGAGTGGGTGAGGGATCTGCCGCCCGCGGCGGCCGAGCTCAGCGAGGTGTGGGTCATCGGCCACGGCCTCGTCGGCCGACTGCTGCTGCGCGACGAGATCCGCGCCGAGTCGCGCGGAGTCCTGGCCGAGCTCAAGGCGATGGGCATCCGGACGGTGATGTTGACGGGAGACCGGCGCCACGCGGCGGAGGCCGTGGCCCGGGAGCTCGGCATCGACGAGGTGCGCGCCGGACTTTCACCCGAGGACAAGGTGGCGGCGATCCAGGCGCTGCGCGCCGGCGGCGTGAAGGTGGCGATGGTGGGCGACGGCGTGAACGACGCGCCCTGCCTCGCCGCGGCCGATGTCGGCGTCGCCATGGGGGCGCGCGGCAGCGACGCCGCGCTGGAGCAGGCCGAGGTCATCCTCATGCACGACCGGATCGAGAATTTCCTCGCGGCGCAGCGGCTGAGCCGGCGCGCCCGGGCGATCATCCGGCAAAACCTCACGATCGCCCTCGGGGTGGTCATCGTGATGGTGATCGCAACCGCCGCGGGATCCCTGCCGCTGGCCGTCGGCGTGGCCGCGCACGAGGGCAGCACGCTCATCGTCTGCGTCAATTCGCTCCGGCTCCTCTTCGGCCGGAATCGTTAGCGGTCAATCGACGATCAGCACCTGGTCGCCCGGTCGGACCTGCTCGTAGATTTCGATGATATCAAGGTTGCCCATGAGGACGCAGCCCGCGCTCTGGGGCTCGCCGATGCGGTCCTCGCGGTTGGTCCCGTGGATATAGACGTAGCGCCCGTAGGTGTCGACCTCGCCGCCCTGGTTGACTCCCGGCTCGAGCCCGCGGAGCCACAGGATGCGGCTGGTGATCAGGTTGTCCTCGGACGCCGCCAGCTCCGAAAAATGCCGCCCGGTGGGCACGCGGGACTGAAAAACCATCCCCGCCGGCTGGCCGGCTCCGATCCGCTCAGCGATCTCGTGCAGCCCGCGCGGGGTCCCCAGGGAGTTTTTCAAGTTGGAGGGGGGCCGCTTGGAAGTCGATATGACGTAGCTTTTTACCAGTTTACCTGCTTGGTAAAACTGCAGCGTCGAGGCACCGATGCGCACGACGAGCGCCCGCTCTGAGGGCTTGATACCTAGCCGGAGGCGGGCTTTATTTAACGATTCCAACGGCGAATCCATGAATAGTACGGCATCCTTCACGGTCGGTATCGTCGGCGCCACGGGCGGCGTCGGTCAAGAACTGCTGCGGCTCCTGCACGAGCGGCAGTTCCCGGTTTCGTCGCTGCGGCTCTTCGCCTCGGCGCGTTCGGCAGGCAAGGTCGTGGTCGTGGGTGGTCAGCGGCTGGTGATCGCCGAGGCCAAGCCCGGGGTGTTTGCCGACATCGACCTGGCCTTCTTCGCCGCCGGCGGCCCAACCACCCGGGCCCTTGCGCCCGATGCCGTCAAGGCCGGCTGTCTCGTCATCGACAAGAGCTCGGCCTACCGGATGGATCCGGCCGTGCCGCTCGTCATTCCCGAGATCAATCCGGAGGCGCTGCGCGCCCACCGGGGCATCATCGCCAACCCGAATTGCTCGACCGCGGTCACCCTGATGGCCCTGTGGCCGCTGCACCAGCGCTTCGGCCTGAAGCGCTATTTCGCCGCCACCTACCAATCGGTCTCCGGCTCCGGAGCCGCGGGGGTCCAGGAGCTGGAAACCCAGGTGCGGGCTTACGCCAAAGGCGAGCCGCTGCCCCGGTCCCTCTATCCCTACCAGATCGCCTTCAACCTCATCCCGCAGGTCGATACCTTCGGCCCAAACGGTTATACCGGCGAGGAGACCAAGATGATGCAGGAGAGCCGCAAGATCATGGGACTGCCGCACCTCGCCGTCTCCGCGACCTGCGTGCGCGTGCCGGTGGAGCGCGCCCATTCGGTCGACATCAAGGCGGAGTTCGAGCGCCCCGTCAGCGTCGAGGCCGCCCGCGAGGCGGTGGCGGCCTTTTCGGGCGCGCAACTGGTCGATGACCCCGCCCACCAGAAGTATCCGACCCCGCTCGATTTCAGCCGCCAGGTGAAGTGCGGCGTCGGCCGCATCCGGCGCGACACCGCGCTGGACAACGGCCTGGCCCTGTGGGTCTCCGGCGACAACCTCTGGAAGGGCGCCGCCCTCAATGCCATCCAGAACGCCGAACTCATGATCCGCGAAGGCCTCCTCAAGCCCAAGGCCGCGCTGGCCGGGGTCTGAGAGGCGAACCGGTCTTTCCTTTTCGGGGTGGGGTAGCTCAGTTGGTTAGAGCAGGAGTTTTACATACTCAAGGTCGTGGGTTCAAATCCCTCCCTCACCACCAATTTTCAACGCAGCGCAGCCTGCGTTGAAAATTGCCGCGTCGTAGCCCCGTCGGGGGCGAAGACGGGCAAACTCCACCAACAGCTCGGCCTCGGCAAGCTGGGACGCCATTCACGGACTTCCCGCCTGTTGTTTTGCATTGAATTGTTTCACCTTGTTGAGCACTTGGTTGACTAAAGTCGTCGAAGTCTAGCCGCTCTGGACGCTGGTCTAGCTCCGCTGCCATCTCGGGAGAAAGCTGCTCTACTCGCTCTAATCGACGCTGGTATGGGAATGCTTCCGCACCCTATCGGATGGTAATGTCCTAATTTTCCGGAATGGGCTCTCGCAGCGGCCTCGCTGGCCTCATCGGCCGCGTCTGGGCCGCCTCGCACGGGGCGGCCGGTTTTGCGGCCGAGATTGGGTTTGGCCAGCATAAGACGCGGAGAGAGCCCATTCCGGAAAATTAGGACATTGCCGGTTTGAAGCCAGCTTGACGCCCGAATCGCCGCGCGGTAGATGGTCCGGTTCCGATGGGACGATTCCCATCCCACATGCGACACACCATCTCCGTTCTGGTTGAGAACAAATTCGGCGTTCTGGCGCGCTTGTCCGGCATGATTTCCGGGCGCGGCTTCAACATCGACTCCCTCAACGTCGCCCCGACGAACGATCCCTCCCTGTCGCGGATCACGCTGGTGCTCAATGGCGACGAAGCCTCGCTCGACCTCTGCACCAAGCAGCTGCGCAAGCTGATCAACGTGGTCGAGATCACCGACTTCAAGCAGGAGCCGCCGGTGGCGCGGGAGCTCCTGCTGGTCAAGGTCACGGCCGGGGCGAGCCGGCGCCAGGAGATCTTCGAACTCGTCGAGTCCTTCCATGCCACCATCGTCAGCCGGACGCCGGACTCCCTCATGATCGAGCTGGCCGAGGACGAGGAGAAGGTGAATGCCTTCCTGCAGTTGCTCGAGCCTTTCGGCATCATCGAGTTGGCCCGCACCGGCCGCCTGGCCCTCCGCCGGTAGCGGCCTGCGATCCGCGTTTGCCCTTTCCGCCCTGCGACTTCCGCTTTCCCATCTTATGCCCGCAAAAGTCTACACCGACAAAGACGCCGATCTCGGCGTATTCCGCAACAAGACCCTCGCCGTCCTCGGCTATGGCTCGCAGGGCCACGCCCATGCGCTCAACCTGAGGGACAGCGGCTGCAAGGTCATCATCGGCCTTTACCGCGGCTCCAAGTCCGCCGCGGTGGCCAAGCAGCACGGCTTCAAGGTCGTCGAAACGGGGGAGGCGGTGCGCCTCGCCGACGTCATCATGGTCGGTCTGCCCGACATGAAACAGGCCTCCGTCTTCAAGAACGACATCCTGCCGAACCTGGCCCCGGGCAAGACCCTGCTCTTCAGTCACGGCCTGTCCGTGCACTTCGGGCTCATCAAGGCGCCCAAGGATATCGACATCATCATGGTCGCGCCCAAGGGCCCGGGCCATCTCGTCCGCCGCCTCTACGTCGAGGGGAAGGGGATGCCGGCCCTGATCGCCGTCGGCCAGGACAAATCGCGCAAGGCGAAGAAGACCGCGCTCGCCTGGGCCAAGGGCATCGGCTCGACGCGGGCCGGCGTGCTCCAGACCACTTTCAAGGAGGAGACCGAGACCGACCTCTTCGGCGAGCAGGCCGTGCTCTGCGGCGGCGCCAGCGCCCTGGTGCAGGCCGGATTCGAGACCCTGGTCGAGGCCGGCTACCAGCCCGAGATGGCCTATTTCGAGTGCCTGCACGAGCTCAAGCTCATCTGCGACCTGATGTACGAGAGCGGGATCGCCGGGATGCGCTTTTCCATCTCCGAGACCGCCAAGTACGGCGACATCACCCGCGGCCCGCGCGTCATCAACCGGGCGGTGAAGAAGGAGATGAAGAAGATCCTCACCGAGATCCAGACCGGCAAGTTCACCCGGGAGTGGGTCAATGAATACCGCGGCGGCCTGAAGAAATACAACCGGCTGCTGGAGCGCGGCGCGAAGCACCCGATCGAGAAGACCGGACTGCGCCTGCGCTCGATGATGCCCTGGATGACGAAGAAGAACATCAAGGGCGTGCAGGCGAGCTATTGAAAAAAATCATCCTCGCCACCCGGAAGAGCCCGCTGGCCCGCGTCCAGGCGGACCTGGTGGCCGCGCATCTGCGCGCGCGGCTCGGCGTCGCCGTGGAGCTCCTCCTGTTCGTCACCACCGGAGACCGGCAGGCGGAGTGGTCGCTGGAGCAGACGGGAGGAAAGGGCCTCTTCACCTCCGAGCTTGAGCAGGCGGTCGCGCGTGGCGAGGCCGACATCGCCGTCCACAGCGCCAAGGATCTCCCCGGCGAAAACGCGGCCGGCGTCGCCATCGCCGGCTATCTCCCGCGCGCCGATCCGCGGGACGTCCTGGTCCTGCGGGCCGGGGTCTCGGCCCCCGCCAGTCTCGCCACCGGGAGCCCCCGGCGGCGCCTGCAGGTGGCGGCGCTTTTCCCCGGAGTGCAATTCTGCGAGATCCGCGGCAACGTCGACACTCGGCTGCGCAAGATCGCGGAACAGGGCCTGGCCGACGGCACCATCCTGGCCGCGGCCGGCCTGAACCGGCTGGGGTTCGCGGCGTGGCCCGGGCTGGAATTTCGTCCGCTGGGCTTTGACGAGATGGTCCCGGCGGTGGGCCAGGCCGCCATTGCCGTGCAGTGCCGGGAGGGGGACGCGGGGCAATGGGCCCATGTTTTCGATGCGCCGACCGCCGGCGCCCTTGAACTCGAGCGCGCCCTGCAGGCGCGGCTGGGCGCGGGCTGCCAGACGGCTTTCGGCGCGCACGCCTCCGGGGCTATGCTGTACTTTTATCACGAAAAAACCGGCCCCCGGCAGCTCTCCCTCCCGGCGGACGGCGGCGGGAACGCCGCCGCCACCGCCGCGGGCCTGTTGAAAATCCTCGGGTTAGCGGCATCCTAAGCGCCTGACCATGAGCCAGGACCGACCCATAGCCGGAAAGCGCATCGTCGTCACCCGCACCCGCGAGCAGTCCTCCGAGCTCGCCAGCCGCCTCGCCGCGCTGGGGGCCGAAGTGATGGAATTGCCCGTCCTGCGGATCACCAAGGAGGTGGACCTCCAGGCGCTGGCGGACGTGCTGCTCGAACTGGCAAGCTACGATTGGATTGTCTTCACCAGCGCCAACGGGGTGCGCTACTTCTTCGAGGAATTTCTCCGCGTCTTCGACGACATCCGGGCCCTCGGCCTGCTCCGGCTGGCCTGCGTCGGCGACGGCACCGCGCGGCGGATTGCCGAACTGCATCTGCGCGTCGAATGCCAGCCGCCGGTGGCCACGGCCGAGGCGCTGGCCGATGCCCTGGTCGACACCGGCAGCCTCGACAGCGCCAAGGTCCTCGTCATCACCGGCAATCTCAATCGCGACACGCTGGTGACGAAGCTCGAGGCCGCCCGCGCCATCGTTGATTGCCTTCAGGTGTACAAGACCGAGAAGGTCGATCTCGCCGGCAATCCCGTGGCCGCCGACTTTCGCGCGCGCGGCGCGGACGCCATCCTCTTTGCCAGTTCCTCCTCGGTGGAATCCTACGTTGAGCAGGGCGCCGCGCTCCAGTTGGCGCCGGGCGCCCGGAGGCCGCTGCACGGAAGCATCGGGCCGCAGACCAGTTCCAGCCTGAAGAAGAGCCGTCTGGCAATCGACTTCGAGGCTTCGACTCCCGGATTCGAGGGCCTGGTCTCCGCGCTCGTCGCCAAAGTGGGGGAGGGCTCATGATGGGCGGCTTCCAGTGGAAGGTCTGCGGGCTGACCTCGGCGACCGACGCCGCGGTCGCGGCCCAGCTGGGAGCCGAGTATCTCGGCTTCATCTTCCACCCCAAGTCGCCCCGAGCGGTCACCGTGGGGGACTTTCGCGCCATGGCCGATCAGCTGCCGCCGGCCCACAAGGTGGCGGTCTGCGTCGAGCCCTCGACCCCCCACCTGACCGCCCTCGCGGGCAGCGGCTGCCAGTACTTCCAGATCCATTTCCGCCCGGAGCTTCCCTTGGCGCAGATCGAGGCCTGGTCCGCCCAGGTCGGGCCGGAGCGGCTCTGGCTGGCGCCCAGGCTTCCGCCCGCAGCCGAGATCGCGCCGGCATGGCTGCCGCTCGCCCAAACCTTTCTGATCGACACCTACGATCCCGAGAAATTCGGGGGCACGGGCCGGGCCGGCGACTGGGCCAAGTTTGCCCGGATCCAGCAGGCGAACCCTCGGCGGACCTGGGTCCTCTCCGGCGGGCTGAACGCGGGGAACATCGGCGAGGCCCTGCGCCAGAGCGGCGCCCGCTTTGTCGACGTGAACAGCGGCGTCGAATCCGCGCCTGGCGTCAAGGATCCAGCCAAGCTCGAGGCCTTCGTCACCGCGCTGCTGCGGCACCCTCGTGCCGCAGCAACCGGCGCTTGAGGTCTTCCCCGAAGGCGTAACCTGTCAGGGACCCGTCGGCGCCGATGACCCGGTGGCAGGGCACGAGGAGGCAGACCGGATTGGTGGCGTTGGCCCGGCCCACCGCGCGGGCGGATGTGCCCAGGACACGGGCGATCTCTCCATAGCTTTGCGTCTGCCCGTAGGGAATCCCCTCCAGCGCCCGCCAGACCCGGCGCTGAAAGGTGCTTCCCGTCGGTGACAGCCGCAGCGTGAAGCCCCGCCGGCCGCCACGGAAATAATCCTCGACCTGCCGCCGCGCCACGCTTCCGCGGGAAGCGTCGCGTATCATGCGACACTTCCCCGAGCGCTTTTGCAGCACCGCCAGGCCGCCGAAGGCCGCGGCGGTCACGGCGCCGCCTTCATCGACGGCGACGGAAAAATCACCCACCGGAGTGGGGAAGGTGGACCCATAGGCAACGGGAGAAGTTTTCATGGAGGTAACCTCTGTCTTCCGGATTCCTCCGGAGCAACTTTTAAGCTGCCCTCGCGTCTTCCGACCGCTTCACTTTCGGTCATCCCCATGTTCCTCCCGCGCTTCCTTGCCCTCCGCTTCATCCCGGCCGCCGGCGCCGTGTTCGCCGCCGCCTGCGTCACGCTCGCCGGCCCGGCCGTCGCCGCCGGCCAGCCCGACGCTCCCGGTTGGGCCAAGGCCGACGAGATCCTGGGCCATATCCATGCGCCGCAATTTCCCGACCGCGCCTTTCCGATCACCGATTACGGCGCGGTGGCCGGAGCGGATTCGACCGGCGCCATCGGACGCGCGATTGCCGCCTGCCATGCGGCGGGCGGCGGCCGCGTCGTGGTGCCGGCGGGCGTCTTTCTGACCGGAGCGATCAAGCTGCTCAGCAATGTCGACCTCGACCTCTCGGCCGGGTCCACCCTGCAGTTCAGCACCGATCCGGCCGCCTACCTGCCGGTGGTCTTCACGCGCTGGGAGGGAATCGAGTGCATGAACTACGCGCCCTTCATCTCCGCGTTCGACCAGGAAAACATCGCCGTCACGGGATCGGGCACGCTCGACGGGTCCGCCTCGGCGGAAAACTGGTGGAAATGGACGCGGGCGACGGACAATGGCCCGCGGCCGTTCGCCGCCGATGCCAAGAAGCTCAACGAATTGGCCGATCAGGGCGTGCCACCCGAGCAGCGCATCTTCGGGGCGGGGCATTTCCTGCGGCCCAATTTCTTCCAGCCCTACCGCTGCCGGAACGTCCTCATCGAGGGGATCACGATCGTGCGCTCCCCCATGTGGGAGCTCCATCCGGTGCTTTGCACCAATTTTATCGCGCGCCATGTCACCATCTCCTCCCTCGGGCCGAACAACGACGGCTGCGATCCCGAGTCCTGCCGCTACGTGCTGCTGGACCATTGCAGCTTCACGACCGGCGACGACTGCATCGCCATCAAGTCCGGCCGCAACACGGATGGCCGCCGGATCGGCGTCGCCTCCGAGGATTTCGTCATCCGCAACTGCGCGATGAAGGATGGCCACGCCGGCGTGGCCATCGGGAGCGAAATCTCCGGGAACTGCCGCAACGTCTTCGTCGAGGATTGCACCATGGATAGCCCCCATCTCGACCGGGTCCTGCGCCTGAAGTCCAACGCCCAGCGCGGGGGCGTCATCGAGGATATCTATATGCGGCGGATCGATGTCGGCCATGTCTCCGAGGCGCTGCTCACGGTCGATTTTCTCTATGAGGAGGGCGCGCATGGCGCCTTCCCCCCGGTGGTCCGGAACATCTTTTTCGACCACGTGACCGTGCACGCGAGCCCGCGCGTATTTTTTGTCACGGGCTTCGCGGGAGCGACGATCGACGGGATCCACGTCTCCCACAGCACGATCAGCGGCGTCAGCGCCCCCGAGGTCGTGGAACAGGCCGGACGGATCGAGCTCGACGGCGTCGAGATCGTTCCCGCCGGGCAGACCCGCAGCCTGAGCTCGCGTGTCATTCCCTGAAGCGGCCATCGTGCCGTCCCGATCAGCCCGAACTCCGCCGGGCCCGAACCCATGAGCGACTCCTTTCCCCCCTACCGGCCCGGACGTCATTTTCTGCAGATTCCGGGCCCGACCAACGTGCCGGACCGGATCCTGCGCGCGATCGACCAGCCGACGATCGATCACCGCGGCCCGGAGTTCGCCGCGCTGGCGCAGGAGTGCCTCGAAGGCATGAAGGCGGTTTTTAAGATGCAGTCCGGGCACGTTTTCATCTATCCGGCGAGCGGCACGGGCGCCTGGGAGGCGGCGTTGGTGAACACACTCTCTCCCGGCGACCGCGTGCTGATGTTTGAGACCGGGCACTTCGCCATGCTCTGGCGCAAGATCGCGGAGGCCTTCGGCCTCGTGGTGGATTTTGTGCCCGGCGACTGGCGCCGCGGCATCGATCCGGCGGTGGTCGAGTCTCGCCTGCGCCAGGATGGCCGCCAGGCGATCCGGGCGGTGCTTTGCGTCCATAATGAGACTTCGACCGGAGTCGCCAGCCGCATCGGCGATATCCGCGCCGCCATGAACGCCGCCGGGCATCCGGCCCTGCTGATGGTCGACACCGTTTCCTCGCTCGCCAGCATGGATTACCGTCACGAGGAATGGGGGGTCGATGTGACCGTGGCCGGCTCGCAAAAGGGCCTCATGCTCCCCCCGGGATTGAGTTTCAACGCCGTCAGCGAGAAGGCGCTGGCCGCCTCCCGGGAGGCCCGGCTCCCGCGCTCGTACTGGTCGTGGACCGAGATGATTCCGCCCAACCGCAACGGCTTTTTCCCCTACACCCCGGCGACCAACCTCCTCTTTGGACTGCGCGAGGCCCTCCGCATGCTGGTGCGGGAGGAGGGCCTGCCCAGCGTCTTTCGGCGCCATGACCGGCATGCCGAGGCCACCCGGCGGGCGGTCCAGGGCTGGGGGCTGGAGCTGCTTTGCCTGGAACCGCGGGAGTACAGCAGTTCGCTCACCGCCGTGTTGATGCCCGAAGGCTACGACGAGGCGGCTTTCCGGCGCATCGTGCTCGAGGAGTTCAATCTCTCCCTCGGGGCCGGCCTGTCCAAGCTGGCCGGCCGGGTCTTCCGCATCGGCCACCTGGGCTCTTTCAACGACCTGATGCTCTGCGGCACGCTCTGCGGCGTCGAGCTGGGCCTGAAAAAATTCCGCGTGCCGCATCGGCCGGCCGGGGTCGCCGCGGCCCTGGAATTCCTCGGGGGCGAGCGCGCCTAGCATGCCCAACGCCGTTGCCGCGCCCGTCCCGGCTCCGCTTCCTCCCAGCTCGCACGCCGTGCCGCCGGACGCCTTCGCGGCGGCGGCCGGGCTCGAGCGGGCGCTGCGGGCCGCGCTCAAGGGCGAGGTTCGCTTTGATCGCGGTTCGCGGGCCGCCTACGCCAGCGACGCCTCCAACTATCGGCAATTCCCGATCGGACTGGTGATTCCGCGCGACGAGGCGGATGTCATCGCCGCGGTGGCCGTCTGCCGCCGTTTCCGCGCGCCGATCCTTTCCCGCGGCGCCGGCACCAGCCTCGCGGGCCAGGCTTGCAACGCCGCCGTCGTCCTGGATTTCTCCAAATACCTGAACGGGATCCTCGCCCTCGATCCCGCCGCCGGCTTCGCGCGCGTCCAGCCGGGCCTCGTGCTGGACGTCCTCCGCGACGCCGCCGAGAAACACGGCCTGACCTTCGCCCCGGATCCCTCCACGCACAATCGCTGCACGATCGGGGGCATGATCGGCAACAATTCGTCCGGCGCCCATGGGCTGATGGGCGGGAAGGTGCAGGACAACGTCGAGGAGATGCGCGTCCTGCTTTACGACGGCACGATCCTGACCGTCGGCCCCACGCCCCCGCAGGAGTGGGAGCGCATCGCCGCGGAGGGCGGCCGGCGCGGCGGAATCTATGCGGGCCTCGCCCGCCTGCGCGACCGCTACGGCGAGGAGGTGCGCCGCCGCTTCGCCAAGATCCCCCGCCGGGTCTCCGGCTATAATTTCGACGAGCTGCTCCCCGAAACCCCGGGCAACATCGCCCGGGCGCTCGTCGGCAGCGAGGGCACCTGCGTCATCGTCCTGGAGGCAAAATTGCGTCTGGTCCCCAGTCCCCGGGGCAAGTCCCTGGTCTGCCTGGCCTTCGCCGACGTCTTCATCGCCGCCGACGCCGTGCCCGAGATCCTGCTCAGCCGGCCGATCGCCCTCGAGGGCTTCGAGGGCGACGTGCTGCGGGTCATGCGCGAGAAGAGCCTGCAGCTGGAAAACATCGCCCTCCTGCCGCCGGGCGACGGCTATCTGCTCGTCGAATTCGGCGGCGAGACGGCGGCGGCCGCGGACGCCCGGGCGGACGCATTCGCGGAGCAGGTGCGGCGCTGGCCCGATCCGCCCGTGATCAAGATCGTGCGCGATCCGGGTGAAGTGCAGCGCATCTGGAAGGTGCGCGAGGCCGGCAACGGCAGCACCGCGCTCATTCCCGGGCCCCACGCGATCACGCACACGCACGAGGGCTGGGAGGATGCCGGCGTGCACCCGAAGGTCCTGGGCGCCTATCTTCGGGCCTACAAGGCGCTGCTCGCCCGCCACGGCTACCGGGGCTGGTATTACGGGCATTTCGGCGAGGGGGTGGTGCACCAGCGGGTGACCTTCGACCTGGAGTCGGACGAGGGGCTGCGCCAGTTCAGAAAATTCCTGGAGGAGGCGGCCGACCTCGTCATCGCGTACGGCGGATCGATTTCCGGCGAGCATGGCGACGGCCACGCCCGCGCGTTTCTCTACGAGAAGATGTTCGGATCCGCGCTGCTCGATGCCTTCCGGCAGTTCAAGGCGCTGTGGGATCCGGACGGCGGCCTCAATCCCGGCAAAGTCGTGGACCCCTATCCGCCCGAGGCCTTCCTCAGGCTCGGAGCCGACTACCGGGAGAAGCCCCGCCCCAGGAATTTTCAATTTCCGGACGACGAGGGCTCCCTGGAAAAGGCCACCAACCGGTGCGTGGGCGTCGGCGCCTGCCGCAAACTCGACGCCGGCACGATGTGCCCGAGCTATCAGGTCACCCGCGAGGAGATCCACAGCCCCCGCGGCCGCGCCCATCTGCTGTTCGAAATGCTGCAGGGCGAGATCCTGCCGGGCGGCTGGCGCAACCGGGAGGTGAAGGAATCGCTCGATCTCTGCCTGGGATGCAAGGGCTGCAAGAACGAGTGCCCGACCAACGTCGATATCGCGACCTACAAATCGGAGTTTCTCTCCCACCACTACGCCGGCCGGATCCGGCCGCCCTCGCATTACGCGTTTGGGTACGTCGACCGCTGGGCCCGCCTTGCTTCCGGGGCGCCGCGCCTGGCCGGCGCCCTGCTGGACCTTCCCGGCGCGGAGCGCCTCGTCAAGGCCGCGCTGGGGCTGGCCGCCGCGCGGCGGCTGCCCCGCTTCGCCTCCGAAACTTTCGTGCAATGGCTGGGACGGCAGCCCGTGCGGCCGGGAACGCGCGGCGCCGTCGTCCTCTTTGCCGACACCTTCAATAATTTTTTCCATCCGGCGCCGGCCCGGGCCGCCTGGGACGTCCTCACGCGGGCGGGCTATGCCGTCGCCGTACCCCAGGCCAGGATGCACCTCTGCTGCGGGCGGCCCCTCTATGACTATGGGCTGCTCGCCTCGGCCCGCCGCTACCTGCTCAAGGTGCTCGACGCCCTGGCCCCGGAGATCGACGCCGGCCAGCCCGTGATCATGCTCGAGCCGAGCTGCGCGAGCGTCTTTCGCGACGAATTGCGCAACCTCCTGCCCGACCATCCCCGGAGCGAGAAGCTCCGCCGGCAGACTTTCACGCTGAGCGAGTTTTTGCAGACCAAGGCCTCGGGCTACGAGCCGGGCCGCCTGGCGGGCCGGCGGGCCCTCCTCCAGGGGCACTGCCACCACAAGGCGGTGCTCAAGTTCACCCATGAGGAGGCGCTCCTGCGGAGGATGGGCCTGGCCGTGGAGAGCCTCGACAGCGGCTGCTGCGGCATGGCCGGCCCGTTCGGATTCGAGGCCCGGCATTTCGGGATTTCGCAGGCCTTGGGCGAGCGCGTCCTCCTGCCGGCCGTTCGCGCGGCGGCGGCCGACACGATCCTGATCGCCGACGGCTTCAGCTGCCGGGAGCAGATCACGCAAAACACCCGGCGCGCACCGCTGCACATCGCGGAAGTTTTGCAGATGGCTTCTCCCCCGGTCGGCGTCTGACGGGCGCGGATTATGCTGGGCTGGCTTCCGGGCACGGCAGGGCAACGTTACCCCGGGCCAAACGTCTTTCATCCTTAAGCCAATGAGGTTCGCCAGCAGTATTCTTGCGGGACTCCGTCCGAACCGGCGGGCCGCGCTGCGGCTTTTCGCCCTCTGTGGCGTATGCGGGCTGGCGCGGACCGGCCTGCTGCGCGCGGCTCCAGCGGACGATGTCCAGAGGCAACTGCTCGCCGGCAACTATGGCGAAGCGATCCAGCAGGCCCAGGATGCCTTGGGGGTGACGCCGGCGGACGAGAACCTGCAGGTCCTGCTGGTGCGGGGCCTTCTGACCGTCGGCCGCTATCCCGACGCCAATGCCGCCGCGGCCCGGGGCCTGGGTCATATGCCCGACGGCATCCGCCTGCGCTGGATCGCCCGCGAGGCGGCCCAGGCGAACGGCCAGTCGATCGTCGTCGCCAAAATGATCGCCGAAATCCGGCAATTCGTCACGAGCCGCCCGTATTCCTACCGGGATGCGGCGGACCTCGTGGTCTTTGGCCGGGAGGCGCTGCTGCTGGGCGCCGACCCCAAGGATGTCGTGGACAAGATCCTGGACACGGCGGAGAAAAACGACCCCAAGCTGCGCGACATCTACCTGGCCAAGGGTGAGCTGGCGCTCGACAAGCATGATTTCGACCTCGCCGCCAAGACCTACCAGGCCGGGCTGAAGCTGTCGCCCGACGATCCCGACTTTCACTTCGGCCTCGCGCGGGCCTATGCCGACGGGGACCGGGCCGCGATGCTCGCCGAGCTCGACGCGGCGCTGAAGGCCAATCCCCGGCACGTGCCCAGCCTCCTCCTCCTGGCCGACCACGCCATAGATTCCGAGGACTATGAGAGCGCGGGCGAGATGCTGGACAAGATCGCCGCGGTGAATCCCTGGCAGCCCGAGGCCTGGGCCTACCGGGCGATCATCGCCGAGCTGCACAACGGAGCGGCGACGGCGAAGGAGCGCCGGGAGAGCGCCCTCCACTTCTGGGCGGCCAATCCCGCCGTCGACTGGCTGATCGGCCAGAAGCTGGCCGAGAAGTACCGGTTCGCCGAGGCCGCGGTGCACGAGCGGCAGGCGCTGCAATTTGATCCCGACTACCTGCCGGCCAAGGAGGAGCTCGCCAACGACCTGCTCCGCCTCGGGCAGGAGGCCGAGGGCTGGAAGCTCGCCAAGGAGGTGCAGGACAAGGACGGATATGACGTCGAGGCCTACAATCTGGCCACGCTGCACGACACGATGGCGAAATACGCCGCGCTCACGGACGGGGATTTTGTCGTCCGGATGCCGGCGGCCGAGGCGAAGGTGTACGGCGCCCGGGCGCTCGAACTCCTGGGCCGGGCCCGCCGCACCTTGACCGCGAAGTACGGGGTCGAACTGGTGCGCCCAACCTACGTGGAGATTTTCGGAGACCAGAAGGATTTTGCCGTCCGGACCTTTGGCATGCCCGATATCGGCGGCTTCCTGGGCGTCTGCTTCGGCCGGGTGGTGACGGCCAACGGCCCTGCGGCCAATTCGGCCCAACCGTCGAACTGGGAGACGGTGCTCTGGCACGAGTTCTGCCACGTGGTCACCCTGCAGCTGACGCAGAATAAGATGCCGCGCTGGCTGAGCGAGGGCATCTCGGTCTATGAGGAGAGCCAGGCCGATCCCTCCTGGGGCATGCACATGAACCCGCGCAGCCGCGAAGCGATCATGAGCGGCAAGATGACGCCGGTGGCGAACCTGAGCGCGGCCTTTCTCATTCCGCAGTCGGCGCAGCAGCTCCAGTTTGCCTATTACGAGTCGTCGCTCATCGTCGAATTCATCAACACCCGCTACGGGCTGGAGCAGCTCAAGGCGATCCTCCGGGATCTGGGCGCCGGCCAGGAAATCAACGACGCCCTCGCCGCGCACACCGAGCCGCTGGCGGATTTCCAGAAGGATTTCACGGCCTATGCCCGGGCCAAGGCGCAGCAGCTCGCGCCCGGCCTCGCCTGGGAGCGGCCGGAGGCCGCGTTGCTGGAGCCGGGAGCGGAGGCGAAGCTCGCGGATTGGGCCAAGGGGCATCCGGACAACTACTGGGCGCTGCAGCTGCGCGCCCGCGCGCTGATCGAGGCGAAGCAGTGGGCGGAGGCACAGGCCCTGCTCACCCATTTTATCGCCATGGATCCCAGCCAAATCGGGGCCGACAGCGCGTACGGGCAGCTCGCGGCGGTCGATCGCTCCCTCGGCGACACCGCCGGGGAGCGCGCGGCCCTGACCACCCTGGCCGGGCTCGACGACAATGCCGTGGACGCCTGCCTCCGGCTGATGGAGCTCGCCGAAGCGGCCCGCGATTGGCCGGCGGTGCAGCGCTTCGGGGAGCGCTTCCTCGCGGTGAATCCCCTCGTCGTCCCCCCGTATCGCTACCTGGCGCGCGCGGACCAGGAGCTGGGCCAGCGGGACAAGGCGATCGCCGCCGACCGCACCCTCCTTCTGCTCGGTCCGCCCAACCCCTCCGACGTCCATTTCCATCTGGCCCGGCTGCTCTGGCAGGGCAACGATCCCGAGGCTCGGCGGCAGGTGCTCCAGGCGCTGGAAGACGCCCCGCGCTATCGCGACGCCCTCGCGTTGCTCTTGGACATCGATGGCGGTGCCGCCAAGCTGCCAGCCGTCCCGGCGACCCCCTGACCGCCTCGCGCAGGAATTTTTTCCATTCATTATGTCCACGCCTCCCGCCTCCCGCCCCGAAAATTCACTCGACAGCGCCTTCGCCCTCGAGCGCGATACCGCCGAGCGGCTGATGGCCGGCCGCGCCCGGATCGGGGCCGAGCTGGCCAAGGTGATCGTCGGGCAGGATGCCGTGATCGAACAGATCCTGCTCGCGCTTCTCGCCGGCGGCCACTGCCTGATCACCGGCGCGCCCGGCCTGGCGAAGACCCTGCTGGTCAAATCGATCGCCCAGATCTTCCATCTCAAGTTCCAGCGCATCCAGTTCACGCCGGACCTCATGCCCGCGGACATCACCGGAACGGAGATCCTGCAGGAGCTGGAGGGCCGGCGCAGCATGACGTTCGTTCCCGGCCCGATCTTCGCGCATATGGTCCTGGCCGACGAGATCAACCGGACGCCCCCCAAGACCCAGGCGGCGTTGCTCGAGGCCATGCAGGAGCACCAGGTTACGGCCGCGGGCGTGCGCCACGTGCTGGAGGAGCCCTTCTTCGTCCTCGCCACCCAGAATCCGATCGAGATGGAGGGCACCTATCCGCTGCCGGAGGCCCAGCTCGACCGCTTCATGTTCAACGTGGTCATGGACTACCTCCCGGAAGCCGACGAGGTGAAGGTCGTGCAGCAGACCACGGCCGGCCGTCCCGTTGCCATCGACGCGCTCTTCACCGGGGCGGATGTGCTGCGGTTCCATGAGCTGGTGCGCTCCGTTCCGGTGGCCCAGGAGATCGTCCGCTATGCCGTGCGCCTCGCCGCCGCCTCGCGGCCGCAGCAGCCCGGCGCCGCCGCCTTCATCAACGAGTGGGTGAGCTGGGGCGCCGGCACCCGCGCCGGCCAGTTCCTCGTCCTGGGGGGGAAGGCGCGCGCCCTCCTGCAGGGGCGCGCCCACGTCACCGTCGAGGACATCCAGGCGCTGGCCTATCCGACTCTGCGCCATCGCATCCTCCTCAACTACCGGGCCGAGGCGGAAGGCATCACGGCGATGGAAATCATCCGCCGGCTGCTGGAGGCGGAAAAGCCGCCGGTCATCGCGTGATCGCCCCCGCCAACAGTTCGCAGCTGAGCTCCGCGGCGCTCGTCGATCCCAAGGCGCTGATGGGCGTGCGCCACCTCGAGCTGCGTGCCCGCATCGTCGTCGAGGGATTCTGGAACGGCCTGCACCGCAGCCCCTTTCACGGCTTTTCCGTCGAGTTCAGCGAGTATCGGCAATACAGTCCGGGCGACGATCCCCGCTACCTCGACTGGCGGGTCTTCGCCCGCAGCGACCGCTACTTCATCAAGAAATTCGAGGACGAGACCAATCTTCGCTGCCACCTGCTCGTCGACCAGAGCCGTTCCATGAGCTTCGGCTCGACCGGCTACACCAAGGAACGGTACGCGGCGACGCTGGCCGCGACCCTGGCGTATTTTCTCCACGTCCAGGGCGATGCCATCGGGCTGCTGACCTTCGACGAGGCGGTGCGCGAGTATTTTCCCCCGCGCCACCGCGCCGACCATCTCCGCCAGCTCATGCTGGCGCTGGAGCAGCCCGCCGGAGGACAATCGACCAACCTGACCGCGCCGGTCGAGCGCCTGGCGGCGCTCGCGCGCCGCCGCGGGATGATCGCCTACCTTTCCGATTTTCTCGCTCCCCTCGACCGGTTGGAGGCCGGCCTCGTCGCCCTGACCGCCTGCGGTCACGAGGTGACGGTCTTCCAGGTGCTGGACCCCGCGGAGCTGACCCTCGCCTTCGGTCAGGCCACCGTCTTCGAGGACGTGGAGTCCGCGCGCCGCGTGTATGTGGATCCCGCGGCGGCGCGGCGCGAGTACATTTCGAAGATCGAGGCCCACTGCGCGGCGGTTCGCGCCACCTGCCAGAAACACGGGATCGCCTATCAGAGGATTGTCACCGACCAGCCGCTCGAGCTGGCGCTCTTTGATTTCCTCCAGCAACGCCTGCGGGGCGGCGGGCGGAGCCCGTCGGCCGGCCGCCGCCGCGCATGAACTTTCTCGCGCCATTTTTCCTCCTGGGTGGGCTGGCGCTGGCCGCGCCGGTGATCTTTCACCTCATCCGCCACACCACGCGCGAGCGCCTGCTGTTCAGCTCAGTCATGTTCCTGCCGGCCGCGCGGCCGCGCCTCACGCGCCGGAGCAGGCTCGAGCACCTGCTCCTGCTGCTGCTGCGCTGTCTCGCCCTTGGGCTCCTGGCCCTCGGATTTGCCCGGCCCTACCTGCGGAAAACCTCGGCCGCCGCGGACGGCGGGGTGGAGATCCGGCGCCTGGTCGTCCTGGTGGATGCGAGCGCCAGCATGCGCCGGAGCGGACTCTGGGACCAGGCGCGGGAGAGGGCCGCGGCTGTCCTGCGGGGGGCCGGGCCGGGGGACGAGGCGGCCGTGTTCCTCTTTAGCCGGCAGGTGAAGCCGCTCGTGAGCTTTGAGGAATGGAAGGCGGCTCCGACCGGCGCGCGCGTGGGGCTCGCGCTCGGCCGGCTCGCCGCGGCGGCACCGGGCTGGGAGGACGACCACCTCGGCGATGCCCTCATCCGCGCGTCCGAGGCGCTGGCGGAAACCGATGGCGAGAAGAAGGCCGGCGGACCCCGCCAGATTTTCCTGATCAGCGACCTGAAGACCGGGAGCCGGCTCGAATCGCTCCAGGCCTACGACTGGCCGAAGAATATCGAGCTCGTGGTAAACGCGCTGACCGCCCGCCACCCGACGAACGCCGGCCTCCAGCTGGTGGCCGATGCGCCCGACGCCGATCGCCTGGCCGCTCCCACCGTGCGCGTGCGCGTGCGCAACGCGGCCAATTCCGCGCGCGAGCAGTTTCGGGTCGGCTGGACCCGGCCGGACGGCACTCCGATTGGTCCGGCCGTGGACATCTATGTGCCCCCGGGCCAGAGCCGGGTGGCGGGCGTGCCCGCGCTGGCCCATGCAGCCGACATGCGGCAGATCGTCCTGAGCGGCGACGACGAGGACTTCGACAACACCGTCTACGTGGCCGCGCCGGAAAAACAGCGGTGGAGCGTCCTCTATTTCGGCGCCGAGGCGGCCGACGACATCCACGCGCCGCTGTTTTTTCTCCAGCGGGCTCTCCCGGACAACCCGCATCTGGAGGTGAAGCTCACGGCCCTCGGTCCGACCGCGCCCGTTGCGCCGGGCGCCCTGGCGGAGGCGAAGCTGGTGGTCGTCACGGATTCCCTGGCGGACGGGACCGCCGACGCGCTGCGCGGGCAGGTGCTCGCCGGGAAGACCGTCCTTTTTGCGCCCAAGAGCGCCGGCGCCGCGCCGACGCTGGCGCGGCTGCTGGGCCTCGGGGCCGTCGCTCTCGAGGAAAGGCAGCCTGCCGATTATGCGATGTTCGGGGACATAAATTTCCAGCACCCCATCTTCGCCCCCTTTGCGGACCCGCACTTCAGCGATTTCACGAAGATCCATATCTGGAAATATCGCCGGCTCTCGGCCGGGACGCTGCCCGGCGCCCGGGTGCTCGCCCGCTTTGACGGGGGCGATCCGGCCCTGGTGGAGGTTCCGGTGGGGACCGGGCGGGTCCTAATTCTCCTGATGGGCTGGAATCCGGGGGACAGCCAGCTGGCCATCTCCTCCAAATTCGTCCCTCTCGTCCAGTCCATCCTCGAGCTGGCCGGCGGCCCCGTCGACCAGCCCTGGCAGTATTCCGTCGGCGATCCGATCCCCCTGGGTGCGGCGGCGGGTGCCACGGAAGCGGCCACGGTGCGCCGGCCCGACGGCACGACGGTCGCGCTGCCGGCCGGTGCCGCCAGCTTTGGCGACGCCCTGGCTCCCGGCATCTACACGATCGAGGCGGGACGCCGGAGCTGGCGCGTCGCGGTGAACCTGGCGCCCACGGAGAGCCGGACCGAGCCGCTCGCGCCCGATGAACTGGAGCGTTACGGCGCCCCGGGACCGCGGAATCCCCCGGAGGTGGCGCGCGCCGCCCGGAGGGAGGCGCTCCTGCAGGCCGCGGAGGCGGAGAGCCGCCAGAAGCTCTGGCGGTGGCTCCTCGGGGCGACGCTCGCCGTCCTCTTGGTCGAATCGGCGTTAGCCGGATGGACAACGCGCCAAAGCGAAGATACAGTCGTCTCGGAAAAAACGGCTGCGTGATGGAAAATCTTCTCAAGTTCCGGCTTCAGCCCGTAATCCGCCGCCGCCACTGGCAGGCGCTCGGCTGGGAACTCGCGGCTTGCTGGGCGGTGGCGGCGCTGGCCGGCCTTATACTCCTCCTGGCGCAAAAGGAGGTCGGCTGGAGTTCCGACGTCACGCCGGTCGCGCTGGCCGGTCTGGCCTTCGGCATGGGCCTGGCGCTCATCCTGCGGCACGGCTCGGCCCCCGCCGACTACCGGGCGGCCGCCCGGCAAATCGAGCAGCGGCATCCGGAGCTGAAGGGCCTCCTCGTCACCGCCGAGCAGCAGCGGCTCCCGCAGGACGGCCCGCCGGGCTATCTCCAGTATCGCCTGATCGACCAGGCCCTGGCGCACAGCCGGGAGCGCGATTGGCGCAATGTCATTCCGCGTTCGCGCGTCTGGCTCGCCCATGGCGTCCAATTCGCGGCCCTCGGGCTTTTCCTGGCAACCCTCCTGGCGCTGCACACGCCCGGCGGCGGGGCGAAAGGAACGTTGGCGGCCGCCGGGGGCGTCGTCGTGACGCCCGGCGATGCGAGCGTCGAGCGCGGCGAGAGTCTCGTCGTCCTGGCCCGATTTGGCGGGACGCTTCCGCCCGGCGTCACCCTGGTCGTCCGGACCTCGGGCGAAGTAGCGCGCCGGATTCCCCTCGTCAAGAGCCTGGCCGATCCGGTCTTTGGCGCGAGCATCCTCGAGGTCCAGCACGACCTGGTCTACAGCCTCGAATATGCCGGCAAGAGCACGCGCGATTTCAAGGTCTCCGTCTTTGAGCATCCGCGCCTGGAGCGGGCGGATGCCGTCCTGAACTATCCCGCGTACACCCGCCTTCAGCCGAAGCGCATCGAGAACACGCGCCGGGTCAGCGCGGTCGAGGGCACCCGGCTGGACCTCGCGCTACAATTGAACAAGCCGGTGGCCTCCGCCGTGCTCGTGGCCCGCGACGCGAAAAAGACGGAGGTTCCGCTCCAGGTCGTCGCGGACAAGGCCGTCGCCTCGCTCCCGCAATTCCCCCTGGTCGCGAGCCAGACCTACGACCTGAAGCTGGTCGACCGGGACGGCCGGACCAACCAGCTCCCGACCCCGTTCGTGCTCGACGTCCTGCCCGACCGGCCGCCGGAGGTGCATTTGTCGACACCGCGCGGGGATGTGCGCGTGTCGGCCGTCGAGGAGGTCAAGTTCTCCGGCACCGTGCTGGCCGATTTCGGCGTGTCGGCCTACGGGCTCGCCTACACCGTGGCCGGGAGCGAGCCTCGCGTGCTCGAGCTCGGCCGCTCGGTTCCGGACCGGGAAAAGCGGGCGTTCGACACCACCCTCAGCCTCGAGGATCTGGGCGTCCGGCCCGACCAGCTGGTCTCCTGGTACGTCTGGGCCGACGACATCGGTCCCGACGGCAAGCCGCGGCGGACCAACGGCGACCTCTATTTCGCGGAAATTCGCCCCTTCGAGGAGATCTTCCGCGAGAACAAGGGCATGCCGTCCGACGACGCGGCCGGCGGCGGCGGCGGCGCGGGCGGCCCGCAGGGCCAGCGCCTGACCGAGCTGGAGAAGCAGATCATCACCGCGACCTGGAAGCTGCAGCGCGATCCCTCGTATCCAAAATATGCCGACGACGCCCAGGTGGTGCGCGACTCCCAGGAACAGGCGCTCACCCAGGCCGGCGCTGGGCAGAAGGAGGCGGAGGATCCCCGCACCAAGGCGCTGTGGACGGCGGCGGCGGAGCAGATGAAGCAGGCGCTGACGCACCTGCAGGAGGCGCCGAAGGCGGCGACGGCCCTCGCGCCGGCCCTGGCCTCCGAGCAGGCCGCCTACCAGGCCCTCCTGCGGCTCCAGGCGCGCCAAAGCCTGGTCTCGCGCAGCCGCCGCGGCGGCGGGGGAGGCGGGGGCGCCAATCAAGGGCAGCTCGACCAGCTCGACCTGGCGCAGAACCAGAATCGCTATGAGACCCAGCGGCAGGCCTCCACCGCCCAGACGCCGCAGCGGCGCGAACAGCTCCAGGTGATGAACCGGCTGCAGGAGCTGGCCCGGCGCCAGCAGGACGTGAACGCCCGGCTGAAGGACATGCAGACCGCCCTGCAGGAAGCCCGCACCGAGGAGGCGCGCGAGGACATCCGCCGGCAGCTCAAGCGGCTGCAGGACGAGCAGCAGCAGATGGTGGCGGATGTGGACGAGCTCCAGCAGCGCATGGACCGCCAGGAGAACCAATCGGCGATGAGCGACCAGCGCCGCCAGCTGGACCAGACCCGCAGCGACGTGCAGCGCGCCGCGGACGCGACCGGGCAGGGGGCGGTGCCCGAGGCCCTGGCCGCGGGTACGCGGGCGCAGCGCCAGCTGCAGGAGATGCACGACGAACTGCACAAACAGAATTCCAGCCAGTTTGCGGACGACCTGCGCGACCTGCGCGCGCAGGCGCGGACGCTGGCCGAGCAGGAGGAGGCCGTCGGCCAGAAGCTGGGCGGAGCCGAGGCGGGCGCAGCCCGCAAGAGCCTGACGGACGCCGCCGGCACGGACAGCCCGGCCGCGGCGCTCGAGCAGCAGAAGCAGCGCATGACGAACCTGGTCGACCGCGCGAAGCAGGTCTCGCAGCAGGCGGAGACTTCCGAGCCGCTCCTCGCCGAAAAGCTTTATGACAGCCTGCGGAAGCTCACCCAGGACGACGCCGGCACGGTCAAGGAGTTTCAGCAGGAATTGCTGAACAGCGGCCTCATGACCCGCGCGCTCAACGACCGCCTGAATGACCAAACCGCGACGGAGGGGACCAAGTCGCTCGACCTCACCTCGGCCCTCCTGCGGGAAGGCTATCAATCCCAGGCCGGGGAGGCGGAGCGCCGCGCGCGGACCGGCATCGACGAATTGAAAAACGGCCTCGAAAAGGCGGCGGAGAGCGTGATCGGCGACGACGCGGAGGCGCTGAAGCTGGCCCGTTCGGAGCTCGACGCCGTGACGGACGAACTCACGCGCGAAGCCGGGCCTGGTCAGAATCCCGGTCAGAATCCCGGCCAGACGCCGGGCCCGGGGCAGGGGCCAACACCCGGTCAGGCGCAACGTCTCGCTCGAGGCCAGGCTCAAAGTCCCGGCCAGGGGCAGACGCCTGGGCCGGGCCAGGGCCAGGCCCCTGGCTCATCTCTAAGCCAGGCCCAGGGCCAAGGGCAAGGGCAGCGTGCGGGTCAAACACCCGGCCAGGCCCAAGGTCTGGCCCAAGGTCAAGGGCAGGGCCAGGGGAAGACGCCCGGCCAAGGACAGGGCCAAGCTCAGAGTCAGGCGCAGAGCATGGCGCAAGGCCAGGCGCGCGGACAGGGTTCGGCCGGCGGCCAGCCTCCGGAAGGCGCCGCCGCTGGCCAGCCGCCGGGCCAGGGCCCGCTCCAGGCCGGACAACCCTCGCCCGGAAACGGGCAGCCCGGCGGCGGCCAGGGGCAAAATGGAGCCGCGGTTGCATCCGCCCAAAGGGGCGCCGCCGCCGGCCGCACGGCCCCGCGCCTCACGGGCGGACCCGAGCGTCCACCGGGCGCGGAGGGGGGCGACCCCGTGGGGCTCGATAATCTGCTCGCCGGAGGCGAAGGCGGCGGCCGGGCCAATCCCGCGGGTGGCGGCCCCATAACCGGAGGAGGATACGGAGCGTGGTCGGATCGCCTGCGCGACGTCGAGGAGATCGTCGATTCGCCCGACATGCGAAATGCCGTGGCGGCCGCCCGCGAACGCGCCCGCCTCCTCCGCCAGGACTACACGCGCACTTTGAAGAAGCCCGACTGGGCGGTGATCCAGATGGAGATTGTGAAGCCGCTACTCGAGGTCCGCAACCATATCAGCGACGAGCTGGCCCGGCGCGACAGCAAGGATTCCCTGGTGCCGATCGATCGCGATCCCGTGCCAAACCGTTACGCCGAGTCCGTGCGGATATACTACGAGGAACTGGGCAAGGATAAATGAGAGGTATCACGGTGGCGGTGCTGACCTTCTCCGGGTGGAACCGGCTATGGCCGGTGAGCGCCTACCTCGCCATCAGCGCCCTGGTGCTGGTCTGGAGCTACCGCGCCGCCCCGCCCGGAGCGATTCGCTGGACGTGCCTGGCCCTAAAGGCGGCGGCGCTCGCCGCCTTGGGGCTCTGTCTGCTCGAGCCGCTTTGGTTCGGCGAGCGCGCTCGGCCCGGCGCCAACCTGTTTGCCGTGCTCGCGGACAACAGCCAGAGCCTGCAGATCAGGGACCGGGGAGCGGCTCAGCCGCGCGGGGAGACCCTGCGAACCCTGGTCGATCCCGCCCGGTCCCAGTGGCTGGCCGCCCTCGCGGACACCTTCGACGTGAAGCGCTATGTCTTCGATGCGCGGCTGCAGGCCACCACGGACTTTCACGAGCTCGCCTTCGACGGCCGCTCCACGGTCCTCGCGGGCGCTCTGCACACCCTCGCGGACCGCTTTCAGGGCCGCCCCCTGGCCGGCATTCTGCTGCTGACCGACGGCGGAGCCACCGACTTTCGGGACGCGCCCACCGACCTGTCCCGGCTGCCGCCGGTGTACCCGGTGGTCATCGGCCGGCAGGATCCGGTCGTCGATATCGCCCTGCAGCAGGTGGGCGTGACCCAGTCGGCCTTCGAGGATGCGCCGGTTTCGGTGCAGGCGGATGTGACGGCGGCCGGCTTTCGCGGACAGCCGATCGTCGCGCGGCTGACCGACGAGGGGGGGAAGATCCTGCAGGAGAAGACCCTCGCCGGCGGCGCGGACGGCGACCGCCTCGCCTTCCGCTTCGAACTGAAACCGGAGCGCAGCGGCCTCCTGTTCTACCAGGTGAAAGTGGCGGCGCAGCCCAGCCCGTCCGCCAATGGGGCGACCCCGAGCCCGGAGGAGGCGACGCTGGCGAACAACGCCCGGGTGTTCGTCGTCAACCGGGGCTCGGGGCCCTATCGGATCCTCTATGTCGGCGGGCACCCTGACTGGGAATACAAGTTCCTCAACCGGGCGGCGCAGGAAGACAAGGAGATCGAGATGGTCGGCCTGATCCGGGTCGCCCGGAGCGAGCCCAAGTTCGACTATCGCGGGCGGGTGGGGGAGACGAGCAACCCGCTCTATCGCGGATTCAGCAACCAGGCGCCCGAGGCGGTCCAGCGCTATGACCAGCCGGTGCTCGTGCGCCTCAACACGCGGGACGCGGTCGAGCTGCGCAGCGGCTTTCCCAGCGTGCCGGAAGATCTCTACGGCTACCATGCGGTCATCGTCGACGACCTGGAGGCCGCATTCTTCTCCCCCATCCAGGCGCAGCTGCTGCAGAAATTCGTGTCGGAGCGCGGAGGCGGCTTCGCGATGCTCGGAGGCATGCAGTCTTTTCAGGAGGGGGGCTACGCGCGCACCCCCATCGGCGACATGCTGCCGGTCTATCTGGACGGACCCCCGACGGAGGCGCCGCCCGCCGCCGGCTGGCGGCTGGAGCTGACGCGCGAGGGCCTCCTGCAGCCCTGGGCCCGGCTGCGCGACAATGAACCGGGGGAGCGCGCGCGCCGCGAGGCGATGCCCGGGTTCGAGGTGGTGAACCGGGTCCGCGGAATCAAGCCCGGGGCGAGCCTGATCGCCGACCTGCACGACCCGACGGGCGCGGAGACGCCGGCGCTGGCCACTCAACGCTTCGGCCGCGGCCGCACCAGCGCGTTGATGGTTGGCGACTTCTGGCGCTGGGGGCTGATCGACGAAGGCACGCATGCCGACATGGACAAGTCCTGGCGCCAGCTGCTGCGCTGGCTGGTCGCCGACGTGCCGAACCGCGTGGACCTCGCGGTCGAGCCGCAGCCCGACGACGCCAACAACGCCGTGCGGCTGCAGGTGCGCGCGCGCGACGCCAAATTCCAGCCGCTGGACGAGGCCTCCGTGGTGATCGAGGTCCAGCCGGTGCGCTTCGAGGGACCGGCCGGCGCCCTGGACAAGCCGATCCGCCTGGTGGCCGAGCCGGCCTTGAGCGAGGCCGGCCTCTACGAGGCCACGTATGTCCCCCGCCAGACCGGAGGCTACCGCGCCACCGCGATCGTGGCCAATTCGGTCGGGGCCGAGGTCGGTCGGGCCGAAGCCGGCTGGAGCGTCGACCTCGCCGCCGATGAGTTTCGCTCCCTGACCCCCAACGTCGCCCTGCTCGAGAACATCGCCCACCAGACCGGCGGCCGCGTGATCGCGGCCGCAGACTTGAACGCGTTCGTCCGCCAGCTGCCGAAAATGAAGGCTCCGGTCATGGAAGCCTGGTCTTTTCCACTGTGGCACACCCCGGAGATGTTCGGCTTCGCGCTGCTCTGCCTCCTGGCGGAATGGGGCCTGCGCCGGCGGAAGGGAATGCCGTGAGAGCCTGGATCCTGGCTATTCCGCTCCTGCTCGCGGGAGTGGCGCCACTCTCCGCCACGCCTCCCGCCGCCCCGGCGCCCGAGGACGGCACGACCTTGATCGTCGTCATCGGCGTGGCGGGCGAGGAGGCCTACGGCACCGCGTTTGCGGACCAGGCAGCCCGCTGGGAAAAGGCCGGGACCCAGGGTGGGGCCAAATGCGTGGTGATCGGGCGCGATCCCGTCGGGACCGTCACCGACCGCGACCGGCTCCAGCAGGCGCTGCAGGCCGAGCCCGTGAACGGGCTGGGAAAACTCTGGCTGGTGCTGATAGGCCACGGCTCCTTCGACGGGCAGGAGGCCAAGTTCAACCTGCGCGGGCCGGATTTTTCGGCGACGGAGCTCGCGCTCTGGCTGAAGCCGTTCCAGCGGCCGCTCGCGATCATCGACACGTCCTCCTCGAGCGCGCCCTTCCTCAACAAATTATCGGGGCCCAACCGGGTCGTCATCACCGCCACCCGCAGCGGCGAGGAGCACAATTACGCGCGCTTCGGCCAGTATCTGGCGGAGGCGATCACCGATCCCCAGAGCGACCTCGACCGGGACGGGGAGATCTCCCTGCTGGAGGCATTTCTTGCCGCCTCGGGCCGCCTGGCCGAGTTTTACAAGACCGAGGGCCGGCTCGCCACCGAGCATCCGCTGCTGGACGACAACGGCGACGGCCTGGGCACGCCGCCGGACTGGTTCCAGGGGGTCCGCGCCGTCAAAAAGGCCCGCGACGGCGCCTCGGCGGACGGACCGCTGGCCCAGCAGTTCATCCTGGTTCCCGGACCGGCCGAACAGGCCCTGACGCCCGAGGTGCGCGCCAAGCGCGACCAGCTCGAGCTGGCGGTGGCCCGGCTGCGAGACGACAAGGCCAAGCTCGCCGAGGACGATTACTACGCCAAGCTGGACGCCCTGCTGCTCGAGCTGGCCCGGCTGTACCCGCCGCCAACGGCCAACGCGGCGCCTTAATGGGTCATCGCGTAGGTCACGATGTTGATGAACATCGGATACGCCATCCCCTCGGAGATCACGTGGAAGTAGTCGGGATCCTCGCCCTCGTGCTCCCAGCCGTCGCCGAAATGGTTGTTGTGACAGATCACCATCATCATGCGGCCCTTCTCGTCGAAGAGCGCAAAAAAATGCGGATCGTGGCCCATGATCTCATAGTCCCGGCCATAGTCGTAGAAGATCCCCAGGCGCTCATACACGCCCGCCGTCGGGATCTGCGGCTTCTTGGTGAAATCGTAGACGCTGTGGAAGATCGGGTGGTCGAGCCCCATCTCGACAGGCTGCAGGTTGGGAAAGACCCGCTTGAGCTGCTCGGTGAAATTCTTCCAGGCCGCATCGCCCCAGAAATTATCCACCATCATGAATCCGCCGCTGAGCAGGTAATTGCGCAGGACCGGAGCCTCGTCGCCGGCGAAGGCCATCGCTTCCACGCCCGAAAAATAGACGAAGGGATACTTGGCCAGCTCCTCCTTGGTGAAGCTGATGGGATTGGGGCCGGGGCGGACGTTGAGCGAGGTGATCTGGTGGACGCGAAACGAAAGGATGACGTCGGCCCGCGGATAGTCCTCCTGCCATCCCGGGCGATAACCATAACCGGAACCACCGCCCCTTTGGTGCTCGAGCCGCGCGAAGGTGAAGACGTCCTCGGCAAAGGCGGCATCCACCGGCCACGTGTAGTCCTGGCTGGTCAGGTCGTCCATGTAGCGGGCCCGGCCGCCGCGGTATTGGGCGTGGGCCACGAGCGGCAGCAGGGCCAGCGCGATTGCGCCAATCCGCCGGCGGCGGAGGAAGCGGAGGAGCGGTCCCAACTTCATGCGGCAATCTAAATCCAGCCGCCCGGCCTTGTCCAATCCTGAATGCCGGCGGCGGCGCCGGCCCAAACACACTTGCGGTTTTTATGGGTGGCCCGACGCTTGCCCAATTCCCTCCCGCCCATGACACCACGGATCCTCGCCGGAGTGCTTGCCCTCGTCCTGCTGCCGGCGGCGGCGCGGGCCGCCGAGCCGCCGGCCGGAAAGACCCGGGTGTACTATCTTGGAGCCGATGAAGTCTCCTGGAATTACGCGCCGGGCGGAGACCGGCTCGGCGCCATGACGAGCACCGCGGACGCGGCCGTCTGGCTGAAGCGCGGGACGGAGGGCGTGCCACCGGTCTTCCACAAGGCGGTCTATCGCGAGTACACCGACGGCACCTTCACGACCCTCAAGCCGCGCCCGCCGGAGTGGGAGCACCTGGGCCTCCTCGGACCGGTCATCCGGGCGGAGGTGGGAGACCGCATCGAGGTCAATTTTAAGAACAACGCCCTCGTTCCCCTCAGCCTCCATCCCCACGGGGTGTTCTACACGAAGGCCAACGAGGGGTCGCGCTATGCCGACGGCACGGCCGGCGCGGATTTGGCCGATGACGCCGTCGCCCCGGGCCAGAGCTACACTTACCATTGGGACGTGCCGGAGCGGGCCGGACCGGGACCGGCCGATCCGAGTTCCGTCGTCTGGCTCTACCACTCGCATGTCGACAGCATGCGCGACACCGCGGCCGGGCTGGTCGGCGTGATCGTCGTCACGCGGCGCGGGGCGGCGCGGCCCGACGGCTCGCCCGCCGACGTCGATCGCGAGTTCGTCACACTGTTCAATATCTTTGACGAGAGCCTCAGCCATTATTCGGTGGTCAACACCCGGCTCTTCGCACCCGGCACGTCGGCCGCCGCGATGGCGGACCGGGACGAGAAGATGCCGATGCCACCGATGATCGCCGGTGCGTCCATGTACGCCGGCACAGCCGACGCCAACCGCTTCTTTGCGATCAATGGCTACATCTTCGGCAACCTGCCCGGACTGCGGATGAAAGCGGGGGAGCGCGTGCGCTGGTCTCTCGTGTCGATCGGCGGCGAGAGCGACCTCCACTCGCCCCACTGGCACGGCAACGTGGTGCTGACCGAGGGACGCCGCACCGACGTGATCGAACTGCTTCCCGCCAGCATGAAGGTGGCCGACATGGTGCCCGACGACCCCGGCCTCTGGCTCTTCCACTGCCACGTCGAGGACCACATGATGGCCGGCATGTCGGCGCTCTACGAGGTGGTGAAGTGACCGCGCTGGTCCCATAAAAATAAGTCGAACGACGGGCTGGGATGGGTGTCTCAGTGCGGGGTACCCGGCCATGAAAACATCCCTCCTTTGGTTCAGCGGCCTCTTCGCCGCCGCGGCGCTCTGGGCGCAGGCGCCGGCCGGGGGCGTTCCGGGCGACGCGTACAGCCCGGAGCAGCTCGACCAATTGCTGGGGCCGATCGCCCTCTATCCCGATCCGCTGGTGGCGCTGATCCTGCCCGCCGCCACCTTTCCCTCCGACATAACCCTCGCCGCAAATTTTCTTGCGGCCAGCGGTGATCCCGCCGGCATCGACGCCCAACCGTGGGATCCCAGCGTCAAGGGGCTGGCGCGCTATCCCGCCGTTGTGCAATGGTTGGCCGCCAATCTCGATTGGACCCAGGCGCTCGGGGCGGCGTTCGCGCAGCAGCCCGCCGATGTGATGAAGTCGATCCAGCAGCTGCGGGCCAAGGCCGTGGCGATCGGCACGCTGGCCGATACTCCCCAGCAACAAGTCGTCATGGAGGGTGATGACATCCGCATCGTGCCGGCGCAGCCGGACACCATCTACGTGCCCGAGTACGATCCCGATGTGGTTTACGATGTGCCCTCAGGTTACACGGGCCCCTACCTCACCTTTGGGGCGGGATTTCCGGTGGGTCCGTGGCTCGGCTACGAATGCGATTGGGGCGGCTACGGCATTTGGGTTGCGCCGTGGCATCCGGGATGGGCCTATCGCGCGAATTGGGGGACTCCCGGAACCGGTGGCACCCGGTGGCATCCGGATCCAAATCGCGTGCGCCCCGTGGTGCGCAATTTCTATCGGCCCGACGCGGGTCCGCCCCATCCCCGCCCGCTCGCGGGTGGGCCAGTCGCGGCCCGCCCTCGGGCCGCGCCGCCGCGCCCCGCCGCTGCGCCTGAGCGCCCGGCCGCCGCGGCTCCTTCCTCCCGCCCGGATTATCGCGGCCGGATCGGGGCCGCGCCGGCGCGCCCTGCGCCCGCGCCGCCGCGCGGCGCCGCGTTTGGCAGCTATAGCCGGGGCACCGAGACCCGGGCCTCGAGCGCCCGAGGACAGGCCAGCCGGCAGGCTCCCGTCCGGAGCGCCCCCCGACCGGCCCCCGGGCGCACGGCCGCTCCCGCGCGTGCAGCCGCTCCCGCCCGGCGCTAATTCTCGAAGCGACTTCCCAGCACCATGAAGATCTCGATCCGGATGATTCGCTCGACCCGCCTCACGGCCGCCGCCTTCGTGCTCGCGGCCGGCGCGGGGTTTCAGCTCCAAGCGGCCACGACGGGCCCCGCGCAGTCGGCCCGCCAGTTCAGCTCACCCACCGACGCGGTGAAAGCCCTCGTCGTCGCAACCAAGGCGGGCGACCGAGCCGCGGTGGATGCGATCTTTGGCCCCGAGGTGAAAGACCTCCTTTCGGGGGACGCCCGGCAGGATGCCGTCGAGTTCGCCGACTTCGCCAAGTCCCTCGAGCAATATCACCGGCTGGTCCAGAAGGCCGAGGACCGGTTTGTCCTCAATATCGGCGCCCAGAACTGGCCCTTTCCGATCCCGCTCGTGCGGAAGGGCGGCGCCTGGTCGTTCGATGCCGCGGCGGGCAAGGACGAGATCGTCAACCGGCGGATCGGCGAGGACGAGCTGACCGCCATCGGCGTGTGCCGAACCTACGTCCAGGCCCAGCGCGAATACGCCAGCGAGGATCGCGACGGCACCGGCGTCTTCCAATACGCCCAGAAGATCAAGAGCACGCCGGGAAAGAAAGACGGCCTCTATTGGCCGTCGTCGGCCGGTGGGGACCAGAGCCCCTTCGGGCCGCTGGTGACGGAGGCTCGGACGGAGGGTTACGGCCCGCCGCCGGCCGGAGCCGCACCGGAGCCTTTTCATGGATACTTTTTCAAGATCATCACAGCGCAGGGGCCGGCGGCCGCCGGCGGAGCCTATAACTATGTCATCAACGGCGACCTGATCGCCGGATTCGCCCTCGTCGCCTATCCCGCCCATTGGGGCGAATCCGGAGTGATGACCTTCATCGTCAACCAGTGGGGCAAGGTCTATGAAAGCAATCTGGGTGCCGAAAGCGCCGCGATCGCCGCCGCCATGACGGAGTTCGATCCCGACGCCGGCTGGTCGCTGGTGGCGCCCTGAGCCGGCCGCCCTCCGGCGGCAAGCTTTCACATCCCGGGAAAACCGCGCCGGCCCTTCATCATCTCCAGCTCCCGCATCATTTTCTTTCCGCCGCCGCCCTTCATCATCTTCATCATTTTCTGGATCTGCTGGAATTGCTTCATCAGCTGGTTGACGTCGGCGATCTGGACCCCCGAGCCCTTGGCGATCCGCTGGCGGCGGCTGCCATTGAGCAGATCGGGCTTCCGGCGCTCCTGGGGCGTCATCGACTTGATGATGGCCTCCGTCCGAGCGAGCTGCTGCTCGGCGTCGTCGCCCAGCTTCACCCCGCTCATGCCCGGCATCATGCCGATGATGCTCTGCATCGAGCCCATCTTTTTGACCTGCTGCATCTGGGAGAGAAAGTCCTCCAGGTTGAAATCGGACTTGCGGAGCTTTTCCGCCATCTTCTCCGCCGCGCCCTGGTCTATGTTCTCCTGCGCCTTCTCGACCAGCGAGACGACATCGCCCATCCCCAGGATCCGGGAGGCAAGCCGGTCGGGGTGGAAGGTGTCAAAGTCCTCCGTCTTCTCGCCCGTGCCCACGAACTTGATCGGCACTCCGGTGATGGATTTGATCGAGAGCGCGGCGCCGCCGCGCGCATCGCCGTCCATCTTCGTCAGGATCAGGCCCGTCAGCTGCAGGGCTCCATGGAAGGCCTGGGCGACATTGACCGCCTCCTGGCCCAGGGCGCCGTCTGCGACCAGCAGCACCTCGTCGGGCTGCACGCGCGCGCGCAGGCGCTGCACCTCGGCGATGAGGTCCTGGTCGATCTGGAGGCGGCCCGCAGTGTCGAAGATGATCGCGTCCTGGCCGGCGGCCGCCGCCGCGGCCAGGCCCGCCGCACCGATCGCCGTGACGTCCCGCGAGGCCCGGTCGCAACTGAAGGCCAGTTCCTCCTGCCTGGCCAGGATCTCGAGCTGGTCGATGGCCGCCGGCCGCTGCACGTCCCCGGCGACGAGGAGCGGACGGTAGCCGCGCTTCTTCAGCAGGCGGCCCAGCTTGGCCGCGGAGGTGGTCTTGCCCGAGCCCTGCAGGCCGACGAGCAGGATCTTGAGCGGCCGCGCCGGGCTGAGCGCGGTCGAACCCTCGCCCAGCAGGCGGACCAGCTCGTCGTGGATGATCTTGACGACCTGCTGGCCGGGCGTGACGCCCTTGAGCACGTCCTGCCCGGCGCATTGCGCCTGCACCCGCTCGACGAACTCGCGGGCGACGCGAAAATTCACATCGGCGGCGAGCAGGGCGTTGCGCACTTCCTGGAGCGCCTCGGCCACATTGGCCTCATCCAGCCGGCCCACGCCGCGAAGGTTGCGGAGGGCGTGGCCCAGCTTGTCAGTGAGCGATTCGAACATCGGAGCGCCCATCGAAAGCGC
>Ga0302326_10002242_pt1 | contig 47314 bp, 42 predicted proteins | sample Palsa_T0_3_FD_202264 | JGI IMG/M metagenome (GOLD analysis project Ga0302326, IMG submission 202264) | Peat permafrost microbial communities from Stordalen Mire near Abisko, Sweden - Palsa_T0_3 | ecosystem: Environmental > Terrestrial > Soil > Palsa > Peat permafrost | place: Sweden: Abisko... | reverse complement strand
CCGCCTGTCCTGCGGAGCACGCCAGAACTCGCCGGCCCGTCGAGCCCAGCCGGGGGCGAGCGCTCAGCTCTCCCCGCGGTCCCGCAGGGCGCGCCCGGGTCCGCCGCGAAGGCTCCGCCATCCTGGGCGACGGTACTGGCGACTACCGTGCGGCTCTGGGTGCGGCGCCGGCGGATACCAATCCTGCTCGCGCTGGCCCTGGTCCTGGCTGCCGCCGGAGGCCTCGCTTTTGCCTTGTCCAGGCACGGACCGCGCCCGGCGGATCCGCAGCCTGGCGCTGCGGCCGGCTCCGGGGTCGTCGCGGCTGCCGCCATCAGGTCCCAGACCGCTGGATGGGTCGCCCGGCAGGTCAATCATGATGCGACCGTGGCCTGTGACCCGGTGATGTGCGTCGCGCTGCACTCGCGCGGGTTCCCCGCGGCGAACCTGGTCCCGATCTTGCCAGCCAGGCCTGATCCGCTCGGCGCCGAACTTATCGTGGCAACGGCAGCCTTGCGGAACCAATTCGGCGCCCGGCTCGCGGCGGTGTATGCGCCGCAGGTGATCGCCCGTTTCGGTACGGGACCGGCCAGGATCGAGATCCGCACGATCCCGCCAGAAGGGACGGTTGCCTTTCGACGCCGGCTCGGCTCGGCGGAGCGCGCGGCCAGGAAACAGGGAGCACAGCTGCTGAGTAACAGGCAGATAATAACGTCGTCGGAGGCCGGCGTGGCGCTGGCCAGCGGCCGTGTCGACGGGCGGCTGCTCGCCACGCTCGCGACGCTGGCGGAGCAGCATCCCCTGCATGTCATCGCATTCGGCGACGCCAATCCTGGCGCAGGCCCCGCGATCCCGCTCCGTTCGGCTGACCTAGCCGGGGCGGACCAGGCGGCGGGACTCAGTGCCGCCGCCTATCAGCACTGGCTGCTCGGCTTCCTGCACGCCCAGCGGGCTGCCTACCGTGCTACCTCCGTCACCGTCGGGCGGGTCGCCGGCGGCGGAACCGTCGTGCAGATCGAATTTGCCGCTCCCAGCATGTAGCCGCACCGGCCGGCAGCCGCATCCCAGTCTGGCGCCGGGCTCGCGCCTGTGATCATTTGCCGGCGGTCACGGCTTTGAGCTCGTCGAGCGATTCGCGGATGACTTGCGGCAAGTCTGCCTGGCTGGTCCCGCCGGCCCAGCGTTCGAACGCGATCTTGAAGACAGCGATCCCTGCCTCGGCCGCCAGGCTCGCGGCCGGGTCCGTGACGCCGCGCTGGCGCAACGTGTCGGTCATCGCCGAGGCGAGTGCTGCCAGCTTGATCAGCTCGCGCTCTTGCAGCTCTGCGTTCGCAGCGATGACGGCCTGCCGCTGCCAGGCGTAGTCACGGCGCTCCTGGAGCAGGGCGCCGGCCGCCTCGAAGGCGGCGGCCACCGCATCGATCGGCGCTGCGGAATCAGGAGTGCTGGCTAGGGTCCTCACCAGGAACTCCTGCAGCCCGACCGCGCCCGCGAACAGGACCTCGCGCTTGTCGGCGAAGTGCCGGAAGAACGTCCGCTCCGTCAGTCCGGCCCGCGCGGCGATCTGCGCCACCGTGGTCTGGTCGAACCCGCGCTCGAGGTAAAGCTCCAGCGCCGCCCGCTCGAGCCGGCCGCGCGCATTTGGCTCCCACCGGCCCATGCCCCGATCATACTTGACGGCAGCAACTGACATCGGGTGTATAGTGATGACAGCAACTGACATCGATCTGCCCGAACGCACACCCTGTGCCGAGGACAGTCGATTACCTGGAGGTCTTTCTCATGCGTGTATTCGTCACCGGCGCGTCCGGCTGGATCGGCTCCGCCGTCGTACCCGAGCTCATCGGCGCGGGCCATCAGGTCACCGGGCTCGCCCGCTCGGATGCCTCGGCCGCTGCCCTCACCGCCGCCGGGGCACGGGTGCATCGCGGCACTCTTGACGATCTCGACAGCCTGCGGGATGCAGCTGCCGCATCGGACGGCGTGATCCATCTCGCGTTCAAGCACGACCTCGCCTTCACGGGCGACTTCCAGGGCGCTGCAGATGCGGACCGCCGCGCCGTCGAGACCTTCGGCGACGCGCTTGCCGGTTCTGACCGGCCGTTCGTCATCGCCTCCGGGACGCTCGGGCTCGCACCGGGGCGGGTGGCGACCGAACGGGACGGGCATGGTTCCGACCCGGCAGCCGCCGCTTGGGGCAGCGGCCCGCTGACCCGGCATGCCACGGCCGAGCTGGTGCTCTCCCTCGCTTCCCGCGGCGTCCGCTCGTCAGTCATGCGGCTCCCCCCGACCAATCACGGCGACGGAGATAACGGCTTCATGGCGACCATTGTCGGCATCGCCCGCGACAAGGGCATCTCCGGCTACATCGGTGACGGGTCCAACCGCTGGCCCGCCGTGCACCGCCTCGATTCCGCGCATCTCTTCCGCCTGGCACTGGAGAACGCCCCGGCGGGATCGACGCTGCACGCGGTCGCCGACGAGGGCGTGCCGATCCGCGACATCGCCGAAGTAATCGGCCGCCACCTGGACGTGCCGGTGGTCTCCGTCTCTGCCGAGGACGCCGCCGGGCACTTCACCTGGCTGGCCGGCTTCCTCGCGGCCGACAGCCCGGCCTCGAGCGCGCTGACCCGCGAGCTCCTCGGATGGCACCCGACCCAGCCCGGGCTCATCGACGACCTCGACAAGGGCCATTACTTCCCCAGCCCGTCCGCATGACCAGCCACACCCGAGCAGGATCACCGGCGCGGTCCAGCGCGGCTGGGCGCAGCTAGTCTTACCCCAGCGAGTCCTCAAACCGCCACGAGCAGCAAGCGGCTTGAGATCGCCACCGCGGCAGCCAGGTTGTCGAGGAAGAGCCCGCGCGCGAACGGATCATCCCGCAACTCCCACAGCAGCAGGGAGTTACTCCAGGCGAGGTCGCGCGCTGTGTTGATGGTCCAGCTGCAGACGAGGTCGTCTACTGCCTGCAGGTGGCGGTCGACGGCGAGCTCGGGCGCGGACTCGAACGATTGCCGGACCGACTGCTCGGCCGCGTCCAGCAGCCGGTCCACCTTCTGGAAATCGGCGAGATGCGAGCCTGCGGCGGGCGCGGTGGCCAGATCGGCGCACGTGGCGACAACTGCCATCGGCAAGTCGTGGTTGATATGAGCGTTCATGCCCGCGAGCGCAAACTGGATCGGCTCGATCCCCGTCTCGCCGCGCCGCTCGAAGAGGGGGCGCCAGGCCAGCGGCACCGCCGACGGGGTACCCGCTGCATCGGCCGCGTCGAAATAGAGATTGGCAAATGCCACGTCGAGCCTGGTCATGAAGACCGGATCGGCGAAGAACCGCTGGCCCAGGTCCCTGTCCACCTCTTGAGTGACCGCAAGGTACATGCGATTGAAACAGGCCAGGCCATCGCTGGCGGGAGCCGTTGCGTCGATCAGCTCCATCCGCCCGATTGCCTCGGCGATGGACGTGACGGGCGCCGACGGGCCCGGCGGAGCAGCGGACATGGCGTCACTATAGAACTGCAGGTCCGCCGCAGATGGGGGTATTGCGGCTGGAGATGGGCGGATGGCCTGGCGGAGATGAGCGTATTGCCCGGTGAAGACGGAGCGCCGCTGTGACGCGCGGCGAACGGCAGGCGGCACACTGTACGGATGACGGCCTACATCCTGGCGGATATCGACGTGACGGACCCGGCCCGGTACGAGGACTACAAGGTCCTCGCTGCGGCATCGGTGGAACAGTACGGCGGCCGCTACGCCGTGCGCGGCGGCACGGTCGAAGTGCTCGAAGGGACATGGCCGACGAACCGGTTCGTGGTACTTGAATTCGCCGACGGCGACGCCGCCCGCCGCTGGTACACCTCGCCGGAGTACACCGCGGCCATCGTGATCCGGCAGGAAACCTCGAACGCCAGGCTGGTGCTCGTCGAGCAGTAGCCGGGCGCTGCACGCCGGCACGGAGCGCTACCGATAAGGCCGGTTTCGTGTCGGCATTGACGAGCACCGTCGCGCTGGGTAATGCTCGGATCGAAACCGAGTCCGCGAGCCGCTTCGCGAGCTAACGTCGCGGGGCGGTGCGGCGTCCCAGAATCGGGGCATTTGTGTCCGCACCCCTGCTCACTCCCGGCCCGCACCGCAGCCCTGAGGAGGCAGCCGGGGCTCGCGCGGCCGGGCTGATCGCGGTCGCGGAGGACCTGGCCGGCGAGTTCTCGCTGCGCCCCCTGCTGGAGCGGATCCTGCTCCGCTGCACCGAGCTGCTCGGCTGCGACGCCGGCTCGATCTGCAGCGTCGATGAGGCGGCGGGCACGTATCGCAAGGAAGCTGACATCGGCATCGCCTGCCAGTCCGGCCACGTCTTCCCGCTTACCGAGGGGATGACAGGAGCCGTGGTGGCGCGCCGGGGCCCGGTGTGGTTCGCCAGGTATAGCGACGTTCGCGGTGGTCACGTGCCTCCCGATGCGCGGGCGACGCTTCGCGGCGTCATCGGCGTGCCGCTTGAGTGGCGCGGACGCATCATCGGCGCCTGCATCGTGTTCAGCCGCGACGAGAGGCGCTCGTTCGGACCTGCGGACGCCCAGCTGCTGCAGCTGTTCGCGAAGCATGCCGCGATCGCGCTTGCCAACGCCCGCATGCACGAGCAGGCGGAGGAGCGGGCCAGGGCCGAGGCCGCTGCCACCGAGCGTGAACGCCTGCTCCACGAGGTACATGACACGATCACCCAGCGGCTGGTGAGCATTCGCGTGCATCTTGAGACCGCCGAGCAGCGCGTCGCAGAAGACTCCAGGCAGCGTCTCGCCGGGGACGGCGCGGCGGACGGTCCCGCCGGGGACGGCGCGGCAGACGGTCCCGCCGGGGGCGGCACTACCTCGCTCGCCGCCCTGCTGGGACAGGCCAGCGCGGCGGCAAGGGATGCCCTCGCGGAAGCCAGGCTGACGCTGCTCGGGCTAGCATCCTCGCCGCTGGACGGGCGCACTCTCGACGCCGCACTGCAGTCGGAGGCCAGCTGGGCCGAAAGCATCGGCCGGCTGGAAGTACGGCTCGTCTCGGCCGGCCCGCCTGTTGCACTGGACGACCACATTGCGCACGAAGTCCTCCGCATGGCACGCGAAGCGCTGACGAACATCGTCCGGCACGCCGGCGCGCGCTCGGTCCGGCTCGGGCTCGTCTACGAGCGCGAGGCCGTCTCGCTGCTTGTCCAGGACGACGGCGAGGGCTTCGACCCGCGGGCCGACGGGCTGGACGAGCGCTTCGGGCTCCGCGCCATGACCGAGCGCGCGCGGGATCTCGGCGGCAGCGTCGAGGTCGACTCACTTCCCGGCTGGGGGACCCGGATCCGCGCCCGCTTCCCGTACGCCCGCGACGAGGCAACGGCCGGTCCCCGGCTGCGCGTGCTCGTCGCGGCGGCGCAGCCGGTGGTGCGGGCCGGCCTGTCCCGGCTGTTGTCGTGGACCGAGCCGGGCGTCGAGGTGGTCGGCGAGGCCGGGACTGCGGCCGACGCGCTGGAAGCCTGCCGCGCGCTGCGTCCCGACGTGGTGCTGGCAGACCTCGGGCTGACGGCCGGCGACGGCACTGGCGCGGTCCGGATGCTGCTTGGCCACGAGCCACGCCTTGCCATCGTGGCGCTCTGCGAGACCGATGACGATGAGCGGGTAGCCGACGCACTCCGGGCCGGAGCACGCGGCTGCGTGGATACCAGCGTGGATGGCCCTGAGCTTGCACGGGCCGTAGTGGCGGCCGGCCGCGGCCAGGCGATCCTGTCCGGCCCGGTACTACGGCAGCTGCATCGCGGGCTGCAGGGGGCCGGCCCGGAAGTTCCGCTGACCGACCGGGAGCGCGAGGTGCGCAAGCTAATGGAGCTCGGGCTGCCGGACAAGCTCATCGCCGGGCAGCTCGTGCTGTCCGTCAAGACAGTCGAGAAGCACGCGGGCGCCGTGCTGCGCAAGACCGGGGCACGTAACCGCACCGAGCTCGCAGCGCTGGCCGGACGGGCCAGGGCGCGATAGGAACAGGCCGGCGCGCCATAGCCGGGCAGGCCGGCGCCATAGCCGGGCAGGCCGGCGCGCGATAGCCGGCAGGCCGGCGCGCCATAGCCGGGCGGGCGCCGGTGGTAGGGGAAACCCTCCACGCAAAGGAGGACTTCCCCCGATCCATGATCGCCGCCGGCTGCGTAAGTTGGCCCCTGCCCGCCCGAGGAGGCTTGCTTGCCTGTCGTCCCGCTCAAGGACATCGTGGACCGAGGCTTCGCCGAGCGCTACGGCGTCGCGGCGATCAACGTGTTTAACGATCTGACGCTGGAGGCAGTGCTCGCCGCGGCTGTCGAGGAACGCGCCCCCGTCATCGTGCAGACCTCGGTGAAGACCGTGCGCTCGATCGGGCTCGACCTGCTCTTCGCGATGTGGCAGTCGCTGACTTCCGGCATCGAGGTACCGGTCAGCCTGCACCTGGACCACTGCCCGGATCGCGCGGTCATCTCCAGCTGCCTGGCGAAAGGATGGAACTCGGTCCTGTTCGACGCCTCGTCTCTGCCCGTAGCAGAAAACCAGCGGCAGACCGTGGAGGTCGTGGCCGAGGCTCGCGCGTACGGCGCGGACGTCGAAGGCGAGATCGAAGCCATCACTGGCGTCGAGGACGGCATCGGCTCCGACGAGGTGGCCCAGCGCCAGTCCCTGCCCGCCGCCCTTGAATTCATCCGGGCCACTGGTATCACCGTCTTCGCCCCGGCGATCGGCAACGCCCACGGGGTCTATCACGCGGAGCCGAAGCTCGATGCCCAGCGCGTCTCCGACATCGTCGCGGCGGAGCCTATCCCGATTGCCCTGCACGGCGGTACCGGCCTGACCGACGCCCAGTTCGCTGACCTGATCGGCCGTGGCTGCGCCAAGGTCAACATCTCCACGGCGCTCAAGGTCACCTACATGCAGTCCAGCCTTGCCTTCTTGCGCGGGGCGGAGGAGCGCGGCAGCTGGGACCCGCCGTCCCTGTTCGCCGCGACCCGGGCTGCGGCCAAGGACATGGCGGCCGCCCACATGCGCCGCTTCGGCAGCGCCGGCAAGGCCTGGTGAACCGGCGATGACCGATCCGCCCCGGGCGCTCGTGTTCGACTGCGATGGCGTGCTCGCCGACACCGAGCGGTACGGGCACCTGCCCGCGTTCAACCGCACGTTCGAGGAGTTCGGGCTGCCGGTGCGCTGGACTACGGCGGACTATCAGGAGAAGGTGCGCATCGGCGGCGGCAAGGAACGCATGGCCAGCCTGCTCACGCCGGAGTTCATCGCGGCGGCCGGGCTGCCAGCCGATGCCGGGGCGCAGCAGGACGCCATTGCCGCCTGGCACCGGCGCAAGACCGAGATATACGCAGAGCTGGTGGCCTCCGGTGCCGTCGTGCCCCGCCCCGGGATCGCCCGGATGGCCGCCGAGGCCATCGCCGACGGCTGGCGGCTCGCCGTCGCGTCGACATCAGCGGAGCCATCCGTGCGGGCCACGCTCGAGCGCGCGGTCGGGCAGCGACAGGCCAGCGAAGTGCAGGTATTCGCCGGTGACGTGGTGCCGCGCAAGAAGCCGGCACCGGACATCTACCTGCTCGCCCTGGAGCGCCTGCAGGTTCCTGCGGACCGCGCCGTCGTCGTGGAGGACTCCCGCAACGGCCTGCAGGCGGCGACCGGTGCGGGTGCTACCTGCGTCATCACCGTGAACGGCTTCACCGAGCATGAGGACTTCAGCGAAGCCGCGCTGGTCGTGAGTTCCCTGGGCGACCCGGGCGGCGAGCGATCCACTGTCATCGCCAACCGGAGCCGCGCGCGGCCAGGCGCCTGGGTCACCCTGCAGGACCTGGCCGCTACCCTCCCCCCTTAGCCATCTTCGAGCCGCCAGATCCCGCCAGGCTGGCCAGCGTCCGCCGGGTCACCGCCCGGCGGCTGGCCGGCGGAACCCAAGGAGTGTTCATGTCTACTGCAAGCCTCGGCCACGTTGAGGCGGTGGTACGAATCACCGCGCAGGCCTGCGTCGACAACGAGAAGTATTTCGGTGAACTCGACTCGGTAGTCGGCGACGGCGACTTCGGCTACTCCATGGCCCGCGGTTTCGAGCTGGTGATCCAGGACTGGGACGGCTTCGATCGCGCCGACATCGGGACCTTCCTGAAGAAGATCGCCGTCGTCATCACCAGCCGGATCGGCGGCACGTCGGGCCCGATCTGGGGGACGGCGATGCTGCGCGCCGCCAGTACGGCCGGCGCCGTCACCAGCCTGGAGCCCGCGCAGATCGTCGCGATGCTGCGGGCCGGCATCGAGGGGATCAAGGCCCGCGGCCGGTCCGATGTCGGCGACAAGACGCTGCTCGACGCGCTCGTCCCGGCTGTCGACACCATCGAGCAGCAGATTGCCGCCGGCGCCGATACGGCCGCGACGCTCCGCGCGGCCGCGGGCACGGCGCGAGAGAACGCCGAGGCTACGCGCGCCATGCAGGCCATGCGCGGGCGGGCCAGCTATACGGGCGAGCGCAGCATCGGCACCCTTGACGCCGGCGCCGTCGCCGTCGCCGTGATCCTCGAGGCGCTTGCCGACCAGTGGCCGGACCTCCCGGCCCGGTCCTGACCCTATGGAGGTTTCGCAATGAAGAAATTCGTCAACGACCCGCAGCAGTTCGTACCCGAGATGCTTAAGGGAATCGCGCTGGCCAACCCGGACACCCTGAAGTACGTGCCTGAGTACAACCTGATCATGCGGATCGATGCGCCCCGCGCCGACAAGGTCTCGGTCATCCAGGGATCCGGGTCCGGTCACGAGCCCGCGCACGTGATGATCGTCGGCAAGGGCATGCTGGACGCGGCCTGCCCAGGGGACGTCTTCGCCGCCCCGCCGATGGATTACGTGCTGGAGACAAGCAAGCTGCTGAACTCCCCGAAGGGCATCCTGCACATCATCAACAACTACACCGGCGACCGGATGGCCTTCGAGATGGGCAAGGAGATGGCGGAGGCCGACGGCCTGACCATCGGGACGCTGCTTGTCGACGATGATGTCGCGGTGAAGGACTCGACGTACACCGTCGGCCGCCGCGGCGTCGCCGGGAATTTCTTCGTGATCAAGGCAGTCGGCGCCGCATCCGAGCAGGGCGCGGACCTCGACGAGCTGCTCCGCATCGGCGAGAAGGTCAATTCCGTCACCAGGACGATGGGCATGGCGCTGACCTCGTGCACCCCGCCGGCCAAGGGCTCGCCGCTGTTCGAGCTCGGGGACGACGAGATGGAGATGGGCGTCGGGATCCACGGGGAGCCAGGCCGCCGCCGGGAGAAGCTGGCCAACGCCAACGCGATCGTGGACGAGCTGCTCGAGGCCGTCGTGACCGACCTGCCGTTCAGCAAGGGCGACGACGTGGCGCTGATGGTCAACGGACTCGGCGGCACGCCGATCAGCGAGCTCTACATCCTCTACGGGTACGCGCACGAGCAGCTGGCCAAGCGCGGGATCAACATCCGGCGCAACTACGTCGGCGAGTACTGCACCTCGCTGGACATGGCCGGCACCTCCATCACGCTCAGCCGCCTCGACTCCGAGATCGACGGACTGCTCGGAGCACCGGCAGAGATCGCGATCCGGACGTTCTGAGACCAGTCCGCCTGAGACCAGTCCGCCTGAGATCGGTCCGCCTTGCCAGCCGACACTGGCCGTCCGGGCCCGCGGCACCACGCCGCGGGCCCGGACGCGGATCGCAGCCTGGCCCCGCTAACCAGGCCGTTCCTGCTGGCGATCGGGGGCTCGGGACAGCGCACCGGGCTGGTGCTGGCACCGCGCGCGGACTCGATGCCGGCGGTGGCGTGGGCCGGCCCGGTTCCCGAGGCCGGCCTCGACCCGGTGGCGGTGACCGGCCTCACCGACGTCAGCTGGCGTTGCCCGCTGCTGCCCGAGCACGCGGCCGGCTGGTTCGGCAGGCCAGGGCTGTCCGGCCATCGGCTAGGCATCGAGCCGGCTGCTGGACGCGACTGGTCGCCGCGGTTCCGCCCCGTCCGCAGCACGCATGACGGCGAGAAAGCGTCCCTGGAGGGCGCGGACGCCGTAGCGGGCCTGGCCCTGGTGACGGAACTCCAGGCCGTGCCCGGCGGTGCCATCCGCGGGCGCCACACCCTGACTAACACCGCGGATCGGCCATACGTGGTGGACGGCCTTGAGATCGTTTTCCCGCTGCCGGGCGAGGCTGCCGAGATCCTTGACTTCACCGGCAGGGCGATGCTTGAGCGGGTACCGCAGCGCCGCGGTATCGCCGACGGCCTGTGGCTGCGGGAAGGCCGCCGCGGCCGGCCCGGCCATGACGCGGCGACCGTGCTGGCGGCCGGCCAGCCCGGCTTCGCGTTCGGCCACGGCCACGTCTGGGGAGTGCATGTCGGCTGGAGCGGCAACACGGTCTACCGGGTCGAGCGGCTAGCCTCCGGACTGACCACGATCGGCGGTGGCGAGCTGCTGCTGCCCGGTGAGGTCGCGCTGGCGGCCGGCCAGTCCTACACGACCCCGTGGGTCTACCTGGCGGCAGCCGGCGACGGGCTGGACGGGCTGGCGGCGGCGTTCCACGGCTACCTGCGCTCCCTTCCGGCGCACCCCGCCTCGCCCCGCCCGGTCAACCTCAACGTGTGGGAGGCCGTCACGTTCGACCATGGCCTGGCCCGGCTGACGGCCCTGGCCGACATCGCCGCCGGGCTGGGCGTGGAACGGTACGTGCTCGATGACGGGTGGTTCCACGGCCGCAGGGACGCGACGGCCGGCCTCGGTGACTGGTGGGTCGACGAGTCGGCGTGGCCCGGCGGCCTGCACCCGCTCGTCGATCATGTCCGGGCGCTGGGCATGCAGTTCGGGTTGTGGTTCGAGCCGGAGATGGTCAGCCCGGACTCCGGCCTGTACCGCACTCACCCGGACTGGATCCTGGCCACCGGGCAGCGGGTCCCGCCGTTGCAGCGGAACCAGCTCGTGCTCGACCTGACCCGGCCCGAAGTGTCCGGCTACCTGCTGGAACAGATGAGCGCGGTGCTGTCGGAGTACGACATCTCCTACGTCAAGTGGGACCACAACCGTGACCTCGTCGACGCGGGCTCGGCCGCCAGGGCAGGCGCCCCGGTGGCCGGTGACCAGGTTCGCGCGGTCTACGACCTGCTCGACCAGCTGCGGAAACGGCACCCAGGGGTCGAATGGGAAAGCTGCGCGTCCGGCGGCGGCCGCGTCGATCTTGGGATCCTCGAGCGGACCCAGCGCATCTGGGTATCCGATTCGACGGACGCGCTTGCCCGGCAGGCCATCCAGCGGTGGACCGGGCAGCTCGTGCCGCCCGAGTACTGCGGCGCGCACGTATCGGCGCCTGTGGCCGGGCAGACGGGGCGCCACCTGCCGCTCGCCCTGCGCGCGGCGACCGCGCTCTTCGGGCATTTCGGCATCGAATGGGACCTGACCACCGCCGACGAGCCGTCGCTGGCCGAGCTCGCCGGGTGGATCCGGCTCTACAAGGCCCACCGGGGGCTGCTGCACTCCGGCCGGGTCGTCCGGGTCGACGTGCCCGATGACACCATGCTGATCCACGGCGTCGTGGCGGCGGACCGGAGCGCGGCGCTGATGAGCTACGTGCAGCTCGATGAGTCCGCGCACACCCGCGCGGCGGCACTGCGGGTACCCGGGCTGGACCCGGCCCGTGACTACCGGGTCACCGACGTCACCCCTGGCGCCGGCCCGGCTGGCCGGGGCACCAGCCCAGGGCCGGCCGGGCCCGGCGCGGCTGGCGCCGCCGCAAGTAGCACCGCCGCGGCTGGCATCGTCGCGTCCGGGGCGGTACTCGGCGCGATCGGGATGGCCGTTCCGGTCCGGCGCCCGCACGCGGTTGCCGTCTACCTTGTCACCACGGAGCCACGCCGCTTCCCTCCGGCCGCCTGCCCAGGCCGGGCCCGATGATTTCCGACGTTGGGCAAATGCAGCGCACGGCCCGTCGTAGTGATATATCAGACTAAACGGTGATCTCCGGGTCAATCTGCCCGGCCGAGCCCGGCCCGATGGGCGCCGGAGAGAGAGCCGCAGCAAAGTTCCCGGGCGCTCGCCTCGGCTGATGAGATTATTCCGAGTGATTCAGGTCATTGTCCTGCTGTCGCAGGATCGGCCCCGGAGCGTCATCCGAGTTTGACGGCTAAGGAGGTACGGTGACGGCCAGCACCGGCGCTTCGGCGCTGCGCTCCCCGGGGGCGCTGCATATCCCTGGGGAGCCGGTCGTGCAGGCCGCTGCGGACCAGCACCCGGCGTGGCCAGGGGACCCCCAGACGCTGCTCCTCGTCGAGGACGACGCTGGCGATGCCATCCTGGTCGAGGAACTGCTCGCCGACAGCGGAATACGGGCGACGCTGTCCCTGGCGCGCTCGCTGGCTGAGGCGAAGGAACTGCTGAGGAGCGCCGGAATCCCTGGCTGCATCCTGCTGGACCTGCACCTGCCCGACGCCCGCGGGCTGGAGGTAGTCACTCAGGTCCTCGCCGCGGCGCCGGGCGCTCCGGTCGTGGTGCTGACCGGGCTCGCCGAGGAGAGCGCCGGGCTCGCCGCTGTCGCCGCAGGTGCCCAGGACTACCTGATCAAGGGGCAGTCGCCGCCGGACGTCTTCCGCCGGGCCATCCGCTACGCGGCCGAGCGCAAGCATGTCGAGCAGGCCGCGGCCGCATTGCAGATCAGCGCGCTGCGGGCGGCGGAGAATGCGCGGCTGGAACGTGGCCTGCTGCCGACACCGCTGCTGCGCACCGACAACATCGAGGTGGTGGCCCGCTACCGGCCAGGCCGGGCGCAGGCACTGCTCGGCGGCGATTTCTACGATGTCGTCGAAACCTCCGACGGCACCGTGCATGCGGTGATCGGCGACGTCTCCGGCCATGGCGCGGCCGAGGCGGCGATCGGCGTTTGCCTGCGGGTCGCCTGGCGGTCCCTCGTCCTGGCCGGGACCAGCGTGCCGTCGCTGATCGAACTGCTTGAGCAGATACTTGTGGCGGAACGTGAGGGCGAGCATGTGTTCGCCACGCTCACTCATGTGGCTTTCGCGCCGGACCGCCGCCGGGTGCGGATCCTGCGGGCCGGCCACCCTGGGCTGCTGCTCCGCACGGCCCGCGGTGTCGAGCTGGTCGAGCGAAAGGCCGGCCCGGCGCTGGGCCTGGTGCCCGACCTGAGCTGGCAGGAGGAAGAGATCGCCCTGCCCGACGGCGCCCGCCTGGTGCTGTTCACCGACGGGATATTCGAGGGGCGCATCGGGCCCGGCAGCGAGCGGCTCGGCGAGGACGGCCTCGCCGACATGGCCCGTGACCTGGCCGGGTTGCCGCCGGCCGCGTTCGTCGACGGCCTGATCGGCGCGACCGAGGCCGCGGCCGCGCGTTACGGCGGACTCGACGACGATGTGGCTGTCGTCTACCTGGGATGGAAGGCCAGCGCATGACCGAGGCCGAGGCCAGCCAGCAAGAAACCGCGGTCAGGCAGCACACGACCGGGGCCACGCCGGACCCGACCAGGGCCACGCCGGACCCGACCGGGGCTAGCCAGCGGCAGCCGGCGAAGGGGCCGCGCTTCCCGGGGCTGACCGTCCAGGGCTGGTTCGGCGTGGTGTTCGCCGTGCTCACGATCCTGGTGGTGGCCGGAGCCGTGATCATCGCTCAGCTGCTCGTGCAAGGCCGCGCGAAGTCCGCCGAGCTCGATGGCGGCATCCTGCCAGCCCAGGCGCAGGCGTACCGGCTGCAAGGCGCGCTGGTGGACCAGGAGACGGGGATCCGCGGCTTCGGCATTACCGGCCAGCGGAGCTTCCTGCAGCCGTATACCGCGGGCCTCGCGACCGAGTCCGGCGCGGCAGCCAGGCTGCGTGCGCTGATCGGCCACAACAAGCTGCTGGCAGCCGACCTGCGCAACCTGGAGTCTGAGGCAAATACGTGGCGCCACAACTTCGCCATGCCAATGATCGCCCTGGCCAGCAGAGGACCGCTGGACGCCAAGGACATCGGACTGCTGGACAAGAGCAAGCAGTCCTTCGACCATCTGCGGGTTCTGTTTGCCACCCAGAATTCCCATCTCGCGGCCGCCGCGGCACGCGACAGGGCCGGCCTGGGCAACATCCGCAGCATCAATGACTGGACCTTTACCACCATCCTTGTCGTCTTCCTGCTCGCGTCAGCCGTGCTGGCGCTGATACTGCGCAACGCGGTCGTCCAGCCGCTGCGCCGCCTGGGCGCCGCCGCCCGGCATGTGGTGAGGGGCGATTTCGGCCACCGCATCGAGGCGACCGGCCCCAAGGATCTGCGGGCCGTGGCGGCGGACGTCGAGGCGATGCGCAATGAGCTTGCCGAGGCACTGGAAGGTGCCCACGCTGCCCAGGCGATGGCGGCCCGCCAGGCTGAGGACCTCGATGCCCAGGCAGCCGACCTCCTGCGCTCCAACGCCGATCTCGAGCAGTTCGCCTATGTGGCCTCCCATGACCTGCAGGAACCGCTGCGCAAGGTGGCCTCGTTCTGCCAGCTCCTGGAGAAGCGCTACGGCGACCAGCTGGACGAGCGGGGCCGCCAGTACATCGACTTCGCAGTCGACGGCGCCAAGCGGCTGCAGGTCCTGATCAACGACCTGCTGACCTTCTCCCGGGTAGGCCGGGCCGACGATCTGCGCGTCCTCCTGCAGCTCGACGGGGTGCTGGACACCGCACTCGCCGGCCTCGGAACCATCATCGAGGAGTCCGGTGCGGTCATAGAGCGGCCCGAGTTCATGCCCGAGGTAATGGGCGACCCCACCCTGCTCGCGATGCTGTGGCAGAACCTCATCGGCAATGGCATCAAATTCCGGGCGCCCCACCGCTCCCCCGCCGTGCAGATCACCGTCGATCCAGGACCGGACGGGATGTGGCAATTCTGCGTCGCCGACAACGGCATCGGTATCCCGCCGGAGTTCGCCGAGAAGGTCTTCGTAATCTTCCAGCGGCTGCACGGCCGCAGTGCCTACGCCGGTACCGGGATCGGCCTGGCACTCTGCAAGCGGATCGTCGAGCATCACGGCGGCGCGATCAGTCTCGACAACGCCTACGCTGACGGAACTCGCGTCTGCTTCACCCTGCCCGGGACCGAGCCGGCCGAGCCCGACCAGTCAGCGAAGCACGCCAGCGACGGCGCAGCCACCAACAGCGCAGCCAGCGACAGCGCAGCCAGCGACAGCATCAACGCCGCCATCGACCGCACCGGCACGGGCAGCACCGGCACGGGGCACCCTGGCGACGGCACCACGGGCGCCGCCAGCAATAACGCCGCCAGCAATAACGCCGCCAGCAACAGCGAAGGGACGCCCGGATGATCGTCCAGCCGATCGAGGTACTGCTCGTCGAGGACGACCCTGGCGACGAGCTGATGACCCGCGAGGCCTTCGAGGAGAACAAGATCGGCAACCGGCTCCATGTCGCCCGCGACGGAGAGGAGGCGCTCGACTTCCTCTACCGGCTGGGCGCGCACGCCGATGCTCCCCGGGTCGACCTGGTCCTGCTCGACCTCAACCTGCCAAAGTACGACGGGCGCCAGGTCCTGGAGCGGATAAGGTCCGATCCCGATCTCACCCACTTGCCGGTGGTGGTCCTGACCACGTCCTCGTCCGAGGAGGACATCTTGCGCAGCTACAAGCTGCACGCCAACGCCTACGTGACCAAGCCCGTCGACGTCAACCAGTTCATTGCGGCCGTCCGGCAGATCGACGACTTCTTCCTGTCGGTCGTGCGCCTGCCCAACCAGTGGATGTCGCACGGGTGACCGCCCCGCCATTTCTGGCCGCGCGCCCGGTAGGGGTTACGTTTCGGCCGGGCGAGACCGGCTGAATCGTCACCGCTGATACGAGAGCACCGCTGATAAGAGACCGGAGCGGCTCGCCGGGCCTGGCAGCTGTGGTCAGCCTTGCCGTCCGGGTGCAGACGCCGTCAAGGCGGCCGTCAGAGCACCGCCCGTGGCTGCCCGGCGGCAGCACGGGCAAAGGCATCAGCCACCACGCCAGCATCAGCCACAGCGCCGGGCCCGCTGGGCACTGCAGGTACGGCGACCTGGCTAGCGTGCCCGGCGGGCACAGCGCCGCCGTCGGCGGGCACCATGTCGCCACTGCGCGCGGGCACCACGGCGCCGTCGGCGGGCACAGCGTCGCTGCGGGCGGGCACCACGTCGTCGCTGCGGGCGGGCATCCCGACCGTGCCGCCGTCGGCGGGCAGTGCGAGAGACAGCCGGGTGAACTCGGCGGCGATTCGGTGCCAGAGACGTGCCCTGCGGAGCATCGCGTGATCGCCATCGCGTATCTCGATTGTCGCCACCGGCCCGATGGATCGGGCGCGCCCCGCGTAAGCCCAGGTCTCCGCCGGACTGCAGACACGGTCCGCGCTGCCGTGCACGAGAAGAATCCGGCGCCCGGCCAGCTGGCTGACTGGCTCCCCCGGCGGCAGCCAGGGCGCCAGGCCCGCAACTGCCGACACCAGCGGATGCCCGGCGACGCGCAGCGCCGCGCGCGCGCCCATCGAGTGCCCCACCAGCACGACGGGTATGCGCCCGAAGTCCCTGGCGACCTGGTCGAGCAACGCGGTCAGATCACCTACCGGAGAGGCGTCGTCGCCATTCCAGCCGCGAAGCCGGAACCTCGGCCGGTCGACCACGACCTGGATGCCGCGCAGCGCGTGCCGGATGGCTCGCGCAACAGGCAGCATCCTCAGCACGCTGAGCTGCACCGGAGAGGTCGGTTGCCTGCCGATTGAACGGCCGCCGTGAACCACCACGATGACCCCGGCGGTTCGGCCGAAGCCACCGATGGCATGCAGTAGCCGCTCACGGCTCATCAGGCACTCCCCCATCAGGCACTCCCCACCAGGATCTGGCGTTCAGCCGGTGAGCTCTTGGCGGCCGGTGCTGCTGGCGTTCAGCCGGTGAAGCTCTGCCCCTTACAGACTGGACACGGGAACGAAAACCCGTCGCGTGATGCCACTGACCAGGCACCATCATCTCAGGGTGCGCCGACCGGGGGATGACGAGTGGAGGATGACGTGAGGAGGCCGCTATGACGTGGGATGAACTGCTCGCCCGCTGCCTGGCCAAGCCCGGCGCGTGGCAGGACGAGCCATGGGAGGGCGACATCGTGGTGAAGGTCGGCAGCAAGATCTTTGCCTTCCTCGGGTCGGAGTCCGCGGCCGCGGTTGGGGTCAAATGCGGACCGAACCGGGAGGCGGCTGACGAGTGGCTGCTGCGCTACCCCGACGATGCGTCGGTGATGGCCTATATCGGCCGCTCGGGGTGGAACAGCCTGCGGCTCGCGGGTGCGATTCCCGACGACGAGCTGCTCGAGGCCGTCGACGCCTCCTATGACACTGTGGTCAGCAAGTTGCCGAAGAAAGACCGCCCGGCCCGATCCTGACCGGCGCTGCCAGCCGATCGCACTGCGGCGTGTGCTGCGCCCGGCAGCCGGGACCGGCCCCGGCTGGCCCGTTCAGTGCTTTTACACTTGTGCTTGCGAAGGCCTGGCTAGGAGGCGCTGATGTCCGTGTGCGGAAGCAGGGTACTTGCGATGACGATCGCGCCGGATACTCGCGGCGACACCGCGGGAGACGCCAGGTGACCGCCGTTGACTCCGGTGCTGCCGTCGTCGGAGCCGACGAGCTGCTCGGCCTGTACGAGCAGATGGCGGTGATCCGCCGGACCGAGAAGGCAGCTCATGATCTCTTCCTGGCCGGCCTGGTCAAGGGCACAACGCACCTGGCAGCCGGCCACGAGGCCGTCGCTGTCGGCGCGAGCGCCGCGCTGCGGCCCGACGACTACGTGTTCGCCACCTACCGGGGTCACCATCACGCCATGGCGCGCGGCGCCACGCCGGCGGAGTGCCTGGCCGAGCTGATGAGCAAGGGCACCGGCCTGTGCAAGGCCAAGGGCGGCTCGATGCACCTCACCAAGGCATCAGCCGGGATGCTCGGGTCCTATGCGATCGTCGGCGCGCACCTTCCGCTGGCCGCCGGAGCCGCCTGGTCGGCGCGGCTGCGCGGCTCTGGCCAGGTCGCCGTTGCGTTCTTCGGCGATGGCGCGACCAACATCGGGGCCTTCCACGAGGCGCTCAACCTGTCCGCGGTGTGGGCGCTCCCGGTCCTGTTCATCTGCGAGAACAACCTCTATATGGAGTACACGCCGATCGGCGAGGTAACAGCGGTGGCGAACCCGGCGGCGGACCGGGCGCCGGGCTACGGGATCCCGGCGGAGGTCATCGACGGCAACGACGTCGTGGTGGTCAAGGATGCCGTGCACAGGGCAGCCGAGCTTGCCAGGTCCGGCGGCGGGCCTACCGTCATTGAGGCACTGACCTACCGGCACTTCGGCCACAGCCGCACCGATCCGGGGGCATACCGGCCGGCCGAGGAGGTCGAGCGCTGGATGCAGCGTGATCCGCTGGAGCTGGCCAGGGCGCGGCTGCAGGTGCACGGGGTGCCCGGTGAGTCGGTGACGGCAGCCGACGAGCGTGCCGCACGGATCGTCGCCGAGGCGGTGGCCGAGGCGAAGGCAGCTCCCGGCCCCGATCCCCACGACGCGTTCACCGATGTATGGGCAGACGGAGGCTCGGCATGGCGGACATGATCACCTACCGCGAGGCGGTCGCCGAGGGCCTCGCGCGCGAGCTGCGCCGTGACTCGTCGGTGGTATGCCTGGGCGAGGACATCGGGGCCGCCGGGGGCGTGTTCAAGACGACGTCGGGGCTCTTCGCCGAGTTCGGCAAGGAGCGGGTGTGGGACACCCCGATCTCCGAGCAGGCCATCCTGGGCGTGGCGATGGGCGCGGCGATGACCGGCATGCGCCCGGTCGCCGAGATCATGTTCTCCGACTTTTTCGCCTGCTGCTGGGACTACCTGGCCAACGAGATCCCGAAGATGCGGTACATGACCGGGGGCCAGGTGACGGTGCCGCTGGTGGTACGCACGGCGAATGGCGGCGGGCTCGGCTTCGGCGCCCAGCATTCCCAGGCGGTGGAGAACTGGACGCTGGCGATTCCTGGCCTGAAGATCGCGGCGCCGTCGAACCCGGCGGATGTCGTCGGGCTGATGGCCGCGGCAATCCGCAGCGACGACCCGGTGGTGTTCTTCGAGCACAAGGGGCTGTTCGCGAGCAAGGGGCCGGCCGCGCCCGAGGGCCATGTGGTCGAGCTGGGCAAGGCCGCCGTGGCGCGGGAGGGCAGCGACGTCAGCCTGGTCGCCCTGGCCGCCACGGTGCCGATGGCGCTGGCCGCGGCCGATCTGCTCGCCGCCGACGGGATCTCGGCAGAAGTGATCGACCTGCGATGCCTGGTGCCGCTCGACATGGCCACCGTACTCGCGTCGGTCGGGCGGACATCCCGGCTGGTCATCGTGGAGGAGAACCCGTTCCAGGGCGGCTGGGGCGGCACGGTCGCCTCGATCGTCGCCGACGAGGGGTTCGAGCTGCTGGATGCCCCGATCCGGCGGGTGGCCGCCGCGTGCGTGCCGCTGCCGTTCGCCGACGCGCTCGAGCAGCTGGTGATCCCGACCGTGGACGGCGTTGTCAAAGCAGCCCGCACGCTGGTCGCCTACTGACCGCCTCGCCCGCTGGCCGTACTGTCCGCAGTCTCCTGCTGACCCGCGCTCAGGGGCTGGCCCGCTGGCCCGCGCGCTCACGTGACGCGAAGACGCCCTGCCGGGGGAAGGCACCGGCCGACAGCACGGCGCGCGTCATCGCCTTGCCGATCCTGATGACCTCCTCCGTGCGCTCGTCGCCCAGGTGCCGCCACGGCGGTGCCGCCATCCGGTCGGTCTCCTGCTCGATGTGCGCCCGCAACGCATCCCCGGCCGGGGTGAGCGCGCTGCCGCCTTCGGGGGTGGGTGCACCGTCGCCGTTGAGCAGGCCGCGCGCGGCGAGGCCCTCGATGGCGCCGTCCCATTCCGGCCCGCTCCAGCCCCGGCTGGCCCGGGCGAAGCCGGGCAGGAATCCCTTGCCGGTAGCGACGTGGGTAACCAGCGCGTCGATGCCGCTGAGCCCGACGGCCACCAGCGCGGCAATGTGACCGTCGCCGCGGTGCTCGCGCAGCAGCGACAGGCCGTGCCATAGCACCAGGTGCGGGGCATCGGGCCAGTCAAGACCGGCGTGGCCGGCGTAGAGCGGCCGGCCCTCGACGGCGCACCCGCTGGCCGCCTCGCGGACCAGCCCGGAGATCGTCGTCATGTCGGCTGAGGCGATGACGTCGGGACCGAGGAGACGGGTCAGGACGGCGTCGGCAGCTTCGAAACGGGCGGCGACGACAGCAGCCGGGCTGGCAAGCTCCCACGCCCTGGGGATGCACCGGGCCACCAGCGCCGGATTGAAGTTGTAGAAGGTGGCGGCGACCACGCCGCCGCTGACCGCCCCCATCGGCGCCGACCGCCCGGCGAAATAGCACATCCGCCCGGCCTCGAGCCCGGCGGCTACCAGCCGTTCCTCGGTCTCCGGGGCGAAGTAAATCAATGCGTGCAGGGCGTTAGTAGCGTCATGTGCCCGCCGGACAAGCGAGGAGGTCATTCCTGTAACCATAGCGACCCTGAGCCCGCTGGAAAGCCGGGCCGCACGCCGGGTCTAGCCGCCCGCAGGGCCGAGGCGCCGCAAGTTAGCCAGGGACATCGGTCAGCCTTTCGGCCCATTCCGGAGTTTCCGTTGACACGGACGGCCGGGGACGGAAAGCTTCGGCACGCGTATCCATTCCGCGAACTGGCGAGCCTGTATGGCGCTCTTGCCTGCTCGCGCATTTTTGCTTAGCCGGAGGTTCCCATGGGCAACTCAGCTCAGGCATGCAGGCACCGGCTGCGCAGACTGGCCGCGCCAGTGGTGGCCGTGAGCCTGCTCACCTTCGCGCTGGCAGCGGCCGGGCCGGCGGGTGCCAGCAGCGCCGCCGCGGCGCAGCCCGCCGTGACCGCGCCAGGCGGCCCCGGCACGATGTCCTACTTCGACCTCGCCCGCAAGGACTGCGTGGGCACGGCGCGCAACACCACGTCCAAGGTCTGGTACACGGTGGCCGATGGCGTGCTGTCTGACGTGTACGAGCCGACGATCGACAACACGAACGTGGCAACCCTGCAGTACATCGTCACCGACGGCTCCACCTTCACCGACCTGCAGACCCGCGACATGACCTACACGGTGGCGGCCGACCCCACCGGCATGGCCTGCACCGTGACCGCCACCAGCGCCAGCCACGGCTACCAGCTGGTGACCACCTACATCACCGACCCGGCACGAGACACGGTGCTGATGCACACCCGCATCCAGGCCACGCCGGGCTCGACCACCAATATCGGGAACCTGCACCTGTACGCGCGGCTGGACGCGCACGTGAACGGGGATGGCGGCGGCGGCACCCAGAACGCGGGCGGCAACACCGGCGTCATCGACACGTCCACCGGCTCCCCCGTGCCCGTGGTGTACAGCACCAACACCGTGACCGAGGCAGCCAACCGCAGCTACGCGGTGCCCACCTACATGGCGCTGAGGGCCAGCAGCGCGTCGCCCGACGCCAGCGTCGGATATGCCGGGACCGCCAGTGACGGACTCACCCAGCTGGACGCCACGCACACGCTGACCAGCTACGACTCGGCGCCCGACGGGCACATCACGGCGACGGAGGAGATCACGCCCGCGGCCAACGGCGAGGTGACGCTGGCGCTCGGCTTCGGCCGCAGCCAGGCCCAGGCGGTCGCCACCGCCGGCGCGTCGCTGGCCAAGCCGTTCGCCCTGACCGAGCTTGGCTACCTGGCCGGCTGGGCCAGCTACGACATCGGCCTGCGCAAGCCCCCAGCCAGCTTCCCCGGCCTGTCCGCCGCGCAGGCGACTGACCTGCGGCGCCGCTACTACCTGTCGGCGAACGTGCTCAAGTCGAGCGAGGACAAGACCTATCCCGGCGCAATCGTCGCGTCGCTGGCCAGCCCGTGGGGCCAGGCGGTGAGCGCCGGAACGGACGTCAACGGCGAGCCCGTGTACTACGGCTCCTACCGCGAGGTGTTCGCGCGCGACCTGTACGAGGCGTTCACCGGGCTGCTCACCGACGGCGATCTCGCTACCGCCCGGGCCGCCACGCTGTTCCTGTTCGACAAGCAGCAGCTGCCTAACGGGCAGATGCCGCGTAACTCGCTCATCAACGGCGAGCCGGCCCCGGACACCGGCGGCACCCAATTGGACGAGACTGCCTACCCGATCCTGATGGCGCTGCAGGCCGGGCTGGCCTCCGACACCACGCTGTGGCAGCAGCACATCCGGCCGGCCGCCGACTTCCTGGTCGCCAACGGGCCGTCGGACGGGGTGGAGCGCTGGGAGGAGCAGACCGGCTACTCCCCCTCCACGATCGCCGCCGAGATCGCCGGGCTCACCGCGGCGTCGGTGATCGCCGCCGACCACGGCGACACCGCGCGGGCGCAGCTGTACCAGGCCACCGCCGACGACTTCCAGCGCAACATCAAGAACTGGGACGTGACCACCACCGGCCCGGACGCCCCGGCCTACTTCATCCGGCTGTCCAAGACCGGCGACCCGAACGCCGCCATCAGCTACAGCCTCGGCAACGGCGGCCCGACCGTGGACCAGCGCTCCGTCATCGACGGCGGGTTCCAGGAACTGGTCCGGCTCGGCGAGCTGCCGGTCAGCGACAGCGACATCCAGGCGTCGCTGAGCGTGCTGGACAAGCAGATCTCGGTGTCCACGCCGAGCGGGACCGGCTACTACCGGTACGGCACCTCGGCCGCCGCGGGCAGCGCCGACGGGTACGGCGACTGCTACCAGCCGAGCCAGACGTCCTGCACCACCGAGGGCGAGCCATGGCCGACTACCGATACGGGAACGGGGCACCTGTGGCCCGTGCTGTCCGGCGAGCGGGCCGAGTCCGACGTGGCCGAAGGCAACCTGACCGGCGCATCGGCCCTGCTGGAGGCGATGGCGCAGTTCTCCTCCGGCGTGGGCCTGGTGCCCGAGCAGGCGTGGGAGGACCCGGACCTGGCCGCCTCGCCGTACGGGACCGACCCGACGACCGCGTCGATCGGCTTCACCGACGGCAAGGCCGCGGGCTCGGCCTCCCCGCTGACCTGGGCGCAGGCCCAGGAACTCCGGCTCATCCTGGACATCGGGGCCGGGCGCACGCTGGAGACCCCGTCGGTGACCACGCAGCGGTATGTCACGAACGCGCCGCCTGGTGCCCTCAGCGTGACCCTGACAGCGCCGGCGCCCGGCACGGCGATCACGACGGCCACCACCGCGGTGACCGGGACGACAGCGCCGGGCGCGAGCGTCGTGGTGGAGTCCGACGACACCACCACGGGGGCGCCCTCCACTGTCGGCACCGCGGTAGCGGCGGCCGATGGCTCGTTCTCTGTTACTGTGCCGGTCGGCTTCGGCGACAGTTCGCTGACCGTGTCCGCCACCGCGGCCGGCAACCAGACCGGGTATGCGCAGACCACCGTGACCAGCGACGTGACCAGCGGGACGACGGTGCTCAACGTGACCGACCCCACGGGCGATGACAACGGTCCCGGCACCTACCAGTACCCGACAGCCCCGGACTTCCAGCCTGGCGCGTTCGACCTGACCGATTTCAAGGTGATCAGCGACGGAACGACCGTGTACCTGCAGGCCACGCTGGCCAACCTGGCGCCGACCTTCGGCTCCGCCTTCGGCGCGCAGCTGCTCGACGTGTACGTGCACAATCCCGCCGCGACGACCACCTCGACAGCGGCCGCGTACCCGACCCGCAACTACACCATCGCCCCCGCTGATGCCTGGAACGAGCTGGTCGAGGCGCAGGGATTCGCGGCACCGGTGTGGCAGAACGCCTCCGGCGGTTCGCTCGGCACGCCGTTCATGGCCACGTCGCAGGCCAGCGGGACCGTCACGATCGCGCTGCCGCAGGCCACGTTCGGCACCCCGGGATCGGGCTGGTCCTTCGCCGTGGTGCTGACCGGCCAGGACGGCTTCCAGGCGGACCTGGCCCGCGCGTTCACGCCGACCCCGGGGGCCTACACGTTCGGCGTCTGCGCGACAGGCAGCACCAGCCCGATCTGCGCCGTTGACCCGAGCACCGTGCCGAAGGCGATGGACGTCATCACGCCACCGGGGGTGTCCCAGGCCACCGAGCTCGACCCGACCCTCGGCCCGGTCGTCATCCAGGGAGTCACCGTTCCCTGAGACAGGACCTGGCTAGCCAGCCCGGCAAGGCGCCCCGTCGCAGCACCGTGGACGCCTTGCCGCGGCGGCCCGCCGCGCTAGCCGCTGCGCACCGGCCTGCGCGTTCGCTCATGCGTTCCAGGCCTGCGGGAATGTCGCGTCCTGTGCCGTGATTGCGTCCCTGAACATGGGGTGCAGGTCCATGGGACGTACGGGCCCGCCTTGATGTAACCGCGGCGTTCCAGCTCGAAGACGTACCCCCCCGCGCCGAGCACGGCACCGCTCTCCAGCCGCTGCACGATCCCCGCCGCTGCGATTCCCGCCGCCGGGATTCCGCTCATGATCTCGCTCATGGTGCCGCGCCTCCGGCCGTTACCAGGTCCGCCGCGGGCCCGCCGGCGAACCGGCCGGGCGCGAACCGGTGAATGTCGTACACGGTTCCCCCTTGCAGTGCGAGCTGGGCCAGCACCCGTCCCACCCAGGGCGCGAACTTGTACCCGGTACCGCGCCACCCCACCCCGGTGAAGACGCCGTCCATCCCCGGGACGGGCCCGAGAATGAAGTCGTCGTCCCCGACCAGGTCGTAAGCGCAGACGTCGACGCCGCTGGCGTCCGCGACGTCCACGGTCTCCGCGCCGCGCAGCCCTGGCATGCACTCGGCCACGAAGTCCTCGACGCTCGCAATCGGGCTCTGCACCAGAGCCGCATCGGGCGGATTGTAGAACCCGATCTTGACGCCCGGGGTCTTCCCCTCGTGGATCGGATGCCCGTAGATCCCGACGTCCAGGTACGCGAACACCGGCAGCGTGCGGGCCGTGTAGCGGCTTCGCGTCCCGGCCGGGGGAATGAAGTACTTGGACTGCACGGGGCGGTCCGGCCGGAGCGGAAATCGGGCCGAGCAGCCAGGCAGCAGCCCGAGCACGTCGTTAGTGCCCAGGCCGGCGGTAATCACCAGGGCGTCAGACACGACTTCGCCGGATTCGGTGGCCACGTGCCAGCTGCCCCCGGACCGGGTAATGCCGCGAACCGTCGCGTTTTCCGACACATGCACGCGGCGTGCCCGCAGTGCCGCCTGCAGGAAGCGGGTGACCGCGGGGACGTCAGCGAACCCGGCGTCAACATCAAGCCGGCCCGCGTCCGCGGTGAATTGCGGGAATCGCTGCCGGAGTTCCGCTGCCGAGAGGGCCGCCCGGCGCAGTTGCAGCTGCGCCAGGATGGCAAAGCTGCGCACCGCGTAGCTACTGGCAAGATCGGGAGTAATGCTGTCCTTGAAGAGATTCAGGCAGCCGCAGTCGATCAGCAGCGGCTCACTGGACAGCGCCTGGAGTTCCAGCCAGAGCCGCCGCGACTCGTAAGCAAGCCGCGAGTACTCCGGATCCAGGTAGTCGTTGCGGACCGACCGCGTGAGGCAGAACGACGCGGTCTCGGGATCACCCACCCGGGTCCGTTCCAGGACCGTGACGGTTTCAGCGAATGGCGCGGCGTAGTAGGCCGTCATGAGTCCCATGACCCCGCCGCCGATGACCGTCAGCCGCCTCCCCCCGGACTCGGCCATGACCACGCTCCTTCCGCGTAACAGCCGGCAGGCAAGGGCGCAAGCACGGCGGCCCGTCGTCCTGAGCAGTCTAGATTCAGGAACGCGCTAGTTATCGCTGGCGTGCTGATCCCCGCGCGTATCGCTAAGCGCGGTCAGCGATACCTGTTTGCCGGATGCTGTCAGGGGCCCGGGCCGCGCCGGAAAAGCTGAGTGCTCGGGCACCAGTTGTTCACTCAGCGGTGCTGTCCTGGTCATCGACACGCGCCGCCGCGGATGTTGTGTCACGGCCTCCGGCGTACCAGAGTTGATCGCGAATGGTTCCGCCAGCTGTGCGCTTCATGTTCGCGGCCCCGCTTGCCGCCTTCCGACCTGTCGCGTCCGTGCCCTGACGCCACGCCGACGCGACGCCGCCGATCACCCGCCTTTCGAGGAGCAGGACCGTGCCACGCACCGAACTGACGCCGGCCCGTACCTACAGCCAGCACGACATGGAGCTGATCCACGCCTACTGGCGGGCGGCGAACTACCTGTCCGTGGGCCAGATCTACCTGATGGACAACCCGCTGCTGCGAGAACCGCTGAAAGCCGAGCACGTCAAGCCCCGGCTGCTCGGGCACTGGGGCACGACGCCCGGGCTCAACCTGCTGTACGCGCACATGAACCGGGTCATCTCCGAACGCGACCTCGAGGCGCTGTACGTCACGGGCCCCGGTCACGGCGGGCCGGGACTGGTGGCCAACGCGTACCTGGAGGGCACCTACAGCGAGGTCTACTCCTCGATCGGCCAGGACGAGGACGGGATCCGGGCGCTGTTCCGGCAGTTCTCCTTCCCCGGCGGCATCCCCAGCCACGTGGCGCCGGAGACGCCCGGGTCCATCCATGAGGGCGGCGAGCTCGGCTACGCGCTGGTGCACGCATACGGCGCCGCATTCGACAACCCTGACCTGATGGTGCTGTGCGTGGTCGGCGACGGCGAGGCGGAGACCGGCCCGCTGGCCGCCAGCTGGCACTCGAACAAGTTCCTCAACCCGGTGACCGACGGCGCGGTGCTGCCGGTGCTGCACCTCAACGGCTACAAGATCGCGAACCCGACCGTGCTGGCCCGCATCCCGGAGGACGAACTCGCCGACCTGATGCGCGGTTACGGCTACGATCCGCATTTCGTCACCAGTGACGATCCCGTCGCGGTCCATCAGGAGCTCGCTGCCACGCTCGATGAGGTGCTGGACTCCATCGCTGCCATCCAGCACGACGCCCGCGCAGGTAACCGCCACGATGCCAGCCACGCCAGCGATGGCCGCGATGCCGGCGATGGCGCGGGCCCCGGCGGGGCCGGGCCGCCGCCGTCCCGCCCGCTATGGCCGATGATCGTGCTGCGGACGCCGAAAGGCTGGACCGGGCCGAAGGTGGTCGACGGCCTCCCGGTCGAGGGCACCTGGCGCGCTCACCAGGTCCCGCTGGCCGAGACCCGCACCAATGCCCGGCACCGCGAGCAGCTGGAACAGTGGATGCGCAGCTACCGGCCCGAGGAGCTGTTCGACGAGGCCGGGCAGCTGATCCCGCAGCTGCGGGCGCTCGCGCCGCAGGGATCCCGGCGGATGAGCGCCAGCCCGCATGCCAACGGCGGGCTGCTGCTGCGCGATCTCGCCATGCCGGACTTCCGCGCCTACGCCGTGCCTGCCGAGCACCCTGCTACCGAGTTCAGCGAGGCGACCCGGGTGCTGGGCTCGTTCCTGCGCGACATCATCGCCCGCAACCCCGACCGGTTCCGCCTGATGGGCCCGGACGAGACGGTGTCCAACCGGCTGACGGCCGTATTCGAGAAGGCCAACCGTGCCTGGGACGCGATCACGCTGCCCGGCGACGATCACCTGGCGCCGGACGGGCGGGTGATGGAGGTGCTGTCCGAGCACCTGTGCCAGGGGTGGCTGGAGGGCTACCTGCTGACCGGGCGGCACGGCCTGTTCAACTGCTACGAGGCGTTCATCCACATCATCGACTCGATGTTCAACCAGCACGCGAAGTGGCTCAAGGTGACGCGGGGCATCCCGTGGCGGGCGCCGATCGCGTCACTGAACTACCTGCTGTCCTCGCACGTCTGGCGCCAGGACAACAACGGCTTCTCCCACCAGGATCCGGGCTTCATCGACCACGTGATCAACAAGAAGGCCGAGATCGTCCGGGTGTACCTGCCGCCGGATACCAACACCCTGCTGTCGGTGGCCGATCACTGCCTGCGCAGCAGGAACTACGTCAACGTCATCGTGGCCGGCAAGCAGCCGGCGCTGAACTACCTGAGCATGGACCAGGCGATCGCGCACTGCACCCGCGGGCTGGGGATCTGGCCGTGGGCCAGCACCACTGACGGCGAGCCTGACGTCGTGCTCGCCTGCGCCGGCGACATCCCGACGCTGGAGACGCTGGCCGCGGCGGACCTGCTGCGCACCCATCTGCCCGAGCTGAAGGTCCGGGTCATCAACGTGGTGGACATCATGCGGCTGGAGCCGGATACCGAGCACCCGCACGGGCTGTCCGACCTTGACTTCGATTCGCTGTTCACCGCCGACAAGCCGGTGATCTTTGCCTACCACGGCTATCCGTGGCTCATCCACCGGCTCACCTACCGCCGTAACAACCACCGGAACCTGCATGTTCGGGGATACAAGGAAGAGGGCACCACCACTACCCCGTTCGATATGGTTATGCTTAATGATCTTGACCGATTCCATCTCGTGATGGATGTCATCGACCGCGTCCCGTCCATCGGAACCCGCGCAGCGACGTTGCGGCAGGAGATGTCCGACGCCCGCCTTGCCGCCCGTGCCTACACCCGCGAGCATGGCGAGGACGACCCGGCGATCTCCGGCTGGACCTGGCCGGGACGGGACTGACGGTGCGGGTGCTGGTCGTCAACGCCGGGTCCTCCAGCCTCAAGCTGCGCCTGCTCGATGCGCAGGACACCATCGAGCAGAGCGCGGACCTGCCCGCCGGGCCGGACGGGCTAGATACGTCCGGCCTTGCCAGGGTCCTGGACGGCTGGGGCAAGCCCGACGTGGCCGGTCACCGCATTGTGCATGGCGGGACGGCCTTCACCGGCCCGGCCCTGATCGACGACTCCGTTCGGGAGCAGCTGCTGGGCCTGACCGACCTGGCCCCGCTGCACCAGCCCAAGTCCCTGGCCGCGCTCGACGCGGTCACCGCGGAGCTGCCCGGGGTTGCCGCGGTGGCCTGCTTCGACACCGCGTTCCACACGACCATCCCGGCCGCCGCGGCAACCTACGCGGTGCCGCGCGAATGGCGGCAGCGCTACGCGATCCGCCGGTACGGCTTCCACGGGCTGTCGCACGCGTATTGCTCGCGGCGCGCTGCGCAGATGGCCGGCCAGCCGCTGGCGGGGCTGCGGATCGTCACCTGCCATCTCGGCGCGGGCGCGTCGCTCGCGGCCGTGCTCGACGGCCGCAGCATCGACACCACGATGGGCTTCACCCCGCTGGAAGGGCTGGTGATGGCTACCCGGTCCGGCACCGTCGATCCCGGTCTCGTGCTCTGGCTCGAGGAGCACGAGCACCTCTCGCCGCACGAGGTCGCCACCGCCCTGGAATCACGCTCCGGGCTGCTCGCGCTGGCCGGAACCGGTGACATGCGCGAGGTCGAGGCTGCCGCGGACCGCGGCGAGCCGGACGCCCGGCTCGCGATCGACGTCTATACCCACCGGCTGGCGGCCGGCATCGCGGCGATGAGCGCGGCAACCGGGGGCGTGGACGTGCTCGCCTTCACCGGCGGCGTGGGCGAGCACTCCGCCACGGTGCGGCGGCGGGCGGCCGAGCGCCTGGCGTTCCTCGGCGTGGCCATCGACGGCCAGCGCAACGACACGGCCGGCCAGGACGGCGGCGACGGCAGCAGCGTTGACAGCGACATCACGGCCGCCGGCGCGGCCGTCCGGACCCTGGTGATCACCGCGCGGGAAGACCTGCAGATCGCCCGCGAAGCACGCCGGCTGCTCGGCACCCGGTAGCCGCAGCCGAAACATCACGGCCACACCACCTGATCAAGAAATTGCTCCACGGCAGTCATTACCTGCCGAGCGACTTCCCGATCACCACTGGCGCCGTTACCCCGGTGACTGCCGCTGCCTCATTGATAGCGACCGCGACCTGGGAGGCCACCCAGGCATGGCTCTCGGTCCAGGTTTCCGGCGGAGTCCACGCGATACGGTTGCGAAGCCAGCACTACTGCGGGTGGCGTGCTAGCGCCCTGGCCGGGAGCCCGAGCCGGAAAGTAGCTTGCCAGCGTGAGCGACCACGGGCACCGCGCCGCCGGTGCGGACGGCGGCCGCCCGGCCTCGCAGGCCGAGGCCAGCCAGTGGCGGGCGGTCTGGCGGCGAGCGCTGCGGAACCGGCAGCTCCGCCGCCTGTCGCTCGCGTTCCTTGCGTTCAATGCGGCCGAGTATGGCGAGTGGATCGCGGTCCTGGTCTACGCCTACGCCCGTGGCGGGGCGGCAACTGCCGGGGAGGTCGCCGCGGTGCAGCTAGTCCCCTGCGGGCTGCTGGCACCGGTGCTCGCCGGGCTGGCTGACCGGATGCCTCCCGAGCGGCTGCTGCGCCTCTCCTATCTCGCCCAGGCCGCCGCGATGCTGATCGTCGCAGCCGCCATCGCAGCGCACGCGCCGCCTTTCGCTGTCTATGCCGCCGGGGCGCTGGCCGCGATCCCGTTCACCGTTCCCCGGCCGGTGCAGGCCGTGGCCTTGCCTGCCGTCAGCGTCTCCGGCACCGACCTGACTGCCGCGAACGTGGTGAGCGGGTGGATGCAGAGCGTGGGCATGATCGTCGGCCCAGCGGTGACGGCGCTGCTGATCGGGCCGGCCGGAAGCGCCGGGGTACTGGTCTTCTTCGCGGTATCCGCGACCGGATCGTGCTTCCTCGTTCCCCGGCTCGGCACGACCCTAGCGGCAGCGGCGACCGCGCCAGGCGAGGAGCAGGAGCGGGAGCAGAAGCAGAAGCAGAAGCAGAAGCAGGCCGGGACGACGATCGCGGCGTCGCTCGGGCAGACGCTGCGAGTGGTGCGGCGCAATGCGAGTCTCGTCGTCTTGCTGGTCGGCGCCTTCGCGCACTTCGTCGTCCTGGGCGCGCTTGACGTGCTGTACCTCGTGCTGGCGATCTCGCTGCTGCAGAGCGGCCAGCCCGGTGTCGGCTACCTCAATGCTGCATTCGGCGCGGGCAGCGTGCTCAGTGTCCTCCTTACCGCGCGCCTGGTGGGACGACCACGATTTGCTCCTCCTATGATCATCGCGGCTGTGCTGTGGGGTATCGCCTTCGCGCTGCTCGCGACGGCGCACGCGATGCTCACCGCGATCCTGCTGCTGGCCGCGGCCGCGGTGATGAGCACGGTAATAGAGGTGTGCGGGAGAAGCCTGCTGCAGCGGGTCGCGCCAGCCGAGCTGCAGGCCTGCATCTTCGGCCTGCTCGAAGGCGCGTCGATGGCCGCGTTCGCGCTCGGGTCGCTGCTGGTGCCCGGCCTTATCTGGTTGCTCGGAGACCGCGGCGCCGTGGCCGCCACGGGGCTGATCCTTCCGGTCCTGGTGCTGAGCATGCTGCCCTGGCTGCGCCGGACCGACCAGCGCGCGACCGTGCCCGTGGTCGAGGTCAGCTTGCTGCGCCGGGTCCCGGCGTTCGCGGCGCTCCCCCCGCCGGAGATCGAGGGCCTCGCCCGGATGCTCCAGCCCGTGCATGCCCCGGCCGGCCACGTCATACTCCGCCAGGGCGAAGCAGGCAACTGCCTGTATGTGATCGCGGACGGAATCGTCAGAGTCAGCCGGGACCATGCCCCCCTGGTAACGATGGGGCGCGGCGCCATATTCGGCGAGATCGCGCTGCTCACTGGCTCGCCGCGCTCCGCCGACGTGACGGCGGCAACAGATGCCGAACTCTACGCACTCGACGAGGCGCCGTTCATCGCGGCTCTGACCGGCCACGCGCCTGCCCGCCGCATCGCCTACGCGCTGGCGAACCGGCGGATCACCGAACCGGGAAGCGGCTGACGGCGCTGCCGCCGCCAGCGCGGTGCCGCGAAGCGCCGCGTTGCGTGATCACGAAGGATCCGGCGCGTCAGGGCGCGCGGATCCTTCGTGATCACGGATCACGCGGTGAGGCCGGCTCGGCGCCCGGCTCAGCGGGAGCTGTACATCAGCGATCCAGGCGTGGTGAGCAGCTTGCCTGTCTCGAGCCACGTCTTCAGGCCGGAGAGGATCATCGGCCAGCCGCCGTAGAGCTGGTCGTTCGCGCCTTCGCGAAGCTGGTCGTGGGTGACGGTCAGGCGGCAGGAGTCGCCGACCGGCTGAATCTCCCAGGTGACCCTGGAGGTTCCCTCGCTCTTCACGTCGTCGCCCCAGAGGGCAACCATGCTCTGCACGAGCCGGCGGGGCGGGTCCACCTCAAGGTTCTCCCCCTCCCCCAGCAGCCCGGGGGCGCCCGGGTGCCCCATCTCGTAGCGCGAGCCGGGCGTCCAGTCCGAGCTGATCCGCATGCCGAACTGGTACTTGCCCCTGATCTCGCCGTCGGTGATCGCCTCCCAGAGGCGCTCCGGGGTGGTGCGGATGTAGATCTCGAAAACCTTCTCCATCGAATTCTCCAGTCTGTGCTTGAGGTCGCTGAGCCCGGCGGTCCATGGCTCGGCGTACTTGCTGACCCAGCGGTCGTGGACGAGGCGGATCGGGACCGGGTTCAGGAAGTGGAGCTTCTCGCGGCCGCGCCGCCTGGTGACCACCAGGCCCGCCTCCTCGAGCTGCTTCAGGTGCTTCATCACGCCGAAGCGGGTCATCGAGAAGCGCTCTTCGAGCGCGCTCAGCGTCTGCCCGTCTTCGCGGAAGAGCTCGTCGAGCAGGCTGCGCCGGGTCGGGTCGGCGAGGGCCTTGAATACTTCGTCCACGCCCCGAATATTAGGTGACTATTTAGTCACATGTCAAGTGCTGCGGTCGCGGTGGTCTCGTCCGGCGGCGTGGCCGACGGGGTGGCCGGCGGCGTGGCCGGCGCCGCGGCGTCGCCTGGGCGGTTCTCCGTGATCCACGTGTCGATGCGCTCCCACCAGTCATAGAGCCACTGCACCTGGGCCTCGTGATCGACAGAGCGCGGTACCTCGTCGTATGGCACCCGCCACCATTTCGCCCGGACGACCTGGTCCATCGGCACGCTCCGCCAGACATCACCGACGCTGACCAGCCTGTCCAGCCCGGCATGGGCCACGAAGATCACGTCGGCTTCAGGGCAGGCGGTGATGGCCGCGAGCGCTCCCCCGGTCCGCGGCGCGAGCACGTTGGGCATCTCCCGTGCGCGCGCGGCCAGGTCGCGCCGACCCAGCCGCTCCAGCCGCTGGATGCCGCGCCGCCACCGGCCTGGCGTCCAGTTGCCGCCCTCCGGGAAGATCACCAGCGCGCCGGTCGGATCGAGCCCCCTGGCCAGCCGCTCGATCTGCTCGATGAAGGTCTTCTCGCCGGTCCGGCGGCGGGAGATGAAGACGTTGGGCAGGCGGTTGGCCATCACGTCCAGGCCGGGATCAAGCTGCATCGTCGCCTTCATGACAACCCGCGGCCGCCGCCCGTAGACGGTGAGAAGCTGGCGAACGAGCAGAAACGAGTCACCTGGCCCGGCGTGCCGGCTGAGCACGATGACCGGACGGGCCAGCCGGGCCAGCCGCTCCTCGGCGGTCAGTTCCGGCTCATCGACCTCGACCCGCACGCCGAAGGTTCTGGTGGCCGCGTTGTAGAGCAGGTCCAGGAACCATCGCATGATCGCGTAGTGGCGGCTCTGATACGGCTCGGTGCGCAGCCGGCCGCCGAACCCGCTCGCCACCCACAAGCCCAGGCACATGAACAGTGCCGCCGTCTCCGCCGCGAGCCAGATGAGCGTGAAGTACAGCAGGCGCGTGCCGCGCATGCGGCCGGGGCGCGCATGCCCGACCAGCCCGAACACCACCGTCACCGCGGCGAGCAGCGGCGACAGGACGACAACGGCGACCGCGATGACGACCGCGAGGGGCGCCAGCACGAAACGGCGCACCAGCCTGGGTGGGAGCATGACCGGCTCCTCCCGTCATCGGTGCCGGGTCAGTTTCCGGCAAACTCGGCGAGATAGCTCGCGGACGCCGCGTATGCACGCTCGATACTCGCTCCGACCTTAGTCTTGTCGCGGTATCGCAGCTGGGATAGATCTGGCGGCCGCTGATCCCCGCCGGCCGGCAGGACATGTACGCGCACGTCTGCGGGCAGCGCCGACATCTCCTCGTGGAACCGATGCCGGCGGGCGATCTCGAAGGCGACAAGGCCCACCTGCCACGGACGGCGGGGTACGGTCAGCGGGCGGTCGATCCGGCCTACCTGCAGGACATAGACAGTGGTGGCACCCAGGGCGACGGCCCGCCCGACCGGAATCGAATCGACGAGGCCGCCGTCGAAGTAGTGCTCGCCGTCGACTTCAACAGGCGGCAGCAGCCCGGGTACGGCGCACGAGGCCAGCACCGCGGGCACGATCGGACCGTTGCTGAACCAGCGCGCGCTGGCGTGCTCGATGCTGGCCGCAACGCACTGAAAGGGCAGCTCAAGGTCGGCGAAGTCGTGCACGGGAAGCATGTCGTCCAGCATGCTGCGCAGCGGCTCGATCGAGTGCAGGTGCGTGCCAGAACGCGCCAGCCGGGCAGCGCGGCCCAAGAGAGACTCGCTGAATGCCTCCTGCAAGGCAGCGCCTTGCCACAGCTGGTCCAGCCGCGCCGCCGCGCCCGCCGGGTCGGCTGCCACGAACGCGCCGTTGATCGCGCCCACCGACGTGCCGACGATCACGTCGGGCCGGATGCCGGCCTGCGACAGCGCCCGGAGCATGCCGACCTCGTGAGCGCCGAGCACACCGCCGCCGCCGAGCACGAACGCCGTCTTCACCCGCCAGCCTCCCTGCGGTCAAGCTAAGCAGACCGCGCCCCGGCGGAACGCAGCGGTAGCAGACGCACAGCGCCGCGGCGGAACGCAGACGCATAGCGCCGCGGCGAAACGCGGCGGTAGCGGGCGCACAGCGCCGCGGCGGAATACGCCGATGCAGCGCGACGGCAACCGTAAGCCGGGGCGCGCGGCGGTCCGGGCCATCGTGAGATGGTGGTCCCTGGCTTGCGAGGGAAGGACGGCAAGTGGATTCCAAGACGGTCACCATTGGCTCTCAGGAGATCGCCTTCCTGCAGAGCGAGGGCAGCCAGCGCACGGTCATTTTCGTGCATGGCAATTCCTCCTCCGCCCGGACCTGGCGTCCGCTGATGGCGGGCCCGTTCGGGCAGCGCTTCCGGTGCCTGGCGCTCGACCTTCCAGGGCACGGGCGGTCTGCCGCAGCCAGTGATCACTCGGCCTACTCCCTGCCCGGCTACGCCGCCACGCTGGCCGGGTTCGCCAGGGCTCTCGCCGCGGATGACGCGGTGATCGTCGGGTGGAGCCTGGGCGGCCACGTCGCGATCGAGTCAGCGCCGGACCTGCCCGCGGCGGCCGGATTCCTCGTCTTCGGCACCCCGCCGGTGGCCTCGGCAGCGCAGATGGCCCAGGGATTCCTGCCCAATCCCGCGATGAACGCCGCCTTCAGCGCCAGCATCAGCCCCGCAGAGGCCCTGGCCTTCGCCTCAAGTTTCGTTGCCCCTGGGTCGGCATTGCCGCTGGACGAGTTCACGGCGGACATCCTGGGCACCGACGGCGCGGCGCGTGCGGGCCTCTTCGCGAGCATCGGCGAGGGCAGGTTCGCCGACGAGGTGGATATAGTCGCCGCGCTCGGCCGGCCGCTGGCTATCCTGCAGGGCGATGGCGAGCAACTGATCAACCTGGACTACCTGCGGCGGCTGACCATTCCCAGCCTCTGGCGCGGCGCAGTGCAGATCGTCGCGGGGGCCGGGCATGCCCCGCACGAAGAGGTACCGGATGAGTTCACCGGGCTGCTTGAGCAGTTCATCGCCGACCTGGACTGACCAACACCGCCGGAGGCGATCGTCACCGCCGGAGGCGCCGGCTGTCATGACCGGCCGGCTCGAGTGGCCAGGTAGGCGTCGAAGCGGTCGAGGCTGGTCGTGAATCCTGCCTGGGCTTCCGGCGTCCGGAACATGGCCGGGACGTTCGTCTGGTGGGTGACGACCTCGGTCCGGCCGTCGCCGAGATCGGCGAACGTGACCGTCGTGGTCATGCCGCCCTCGACGCCGGCCTCGGTCCATACCAGCCTGCCGGGCCAGTCCACCTCGACGTAGACGGCGCGCATCGTGTACTCGCCGCCGCCGTCGTCGCTGATCATGGCCGTCTCGAACGCCCCGCCCGGCCGCAGGTCGACGGTGATCCTGTCGATCGGGGTGCTGGTCCCGGCGGGGCCCCAGAAGTGCGTCAGGTGCTCCGGCTGCGTCATGCAGTCGAAGACCAGCTCCCTGGGCGCTGAATGGACTCGCCGGTGAGTCATCTCGCCGGTGTCCCCGGTGTGGTCGCTCATGTCGTTCCCTCCTGCTCTGCTTGCCCGCCGCGGAGGGCGGCGAGGTGATCATCCAGCCGGTCAGACCGGGCTGCCCAGACCTGCCGGTGGCGGCCGATCCACTCGGCGGCGGTGTCCAGCTGCTGGAGTTCCAGCCGGCAAGGCCGGGACTGGGCGGTGCGGGAGCGGGAGATCAGGCCGGCCCGCTCGAGGACTTTGAGGTGCTTGGAGATCGCCTGCTGGGTGAGGGCGAAGGGCTCGGTCAGCTGGCTGACTGTCGCCTCTCCCCCGGCCAGCCGGGCCAGGATGGCCCGTCTGGTCGGATCGGCCAGCGCCGCGAAAGTGAAACTCAGGCGATCGTCAGTGACCGTCATGGCCGCGTACTACCGGTATCCGGGCCGGCGCCTTCCCCGCTGAACGCACCGCTGGGCGCCGGCCGCCCGGTGAGCAGCAGCGCCAGGTCCTGCGCCCGCCCGAGCAGCGGCATGCCGCTCCCGTAGGACCAGTCAAGGTCGGTGGCCCGCAGCTCGACGCCGGCCACGTCCACCCCGAAGAGCCGCCGCGGCTTCGGGCCGGAGACCGCGCCGAGCACCGCCCGGATGGACTCGGCCGGGATGTCACGCTCGATCCCCAGCGCGCGGCTGATGTCGAGGCCGTGGATCACGTCATGGGTCAGCGCCCCCTGGTAGCCCCCGCCCGGCGGCTTCCACGGGTGCTCCGCGTTGTCCCGCACCGCCGCGATCAGCTGCGCCGCCGGCAGCGCGGCGTCCCGGCGGGCGACGGCGTCGGACATGCGCTGGAACCTGCCGCCCGCCGCCGCGAGCTTGAGCACGAACACCGGCGTGGAGTACCGGAACGGCATCGTGAGATGCGCCACCACGTGCCGGACGGTCCAGCCGGCGCACAGCGAAGGCGCGTCCCACTGCTCCGCGCTGAGCCCGTCCAGCAATACTGCCAGCTCCCGCCGCTCCGCGGCGATCCAGTCCCTGATCATGATCCCGTCCTTTGACAACCTGTAGGTTGCACAACTGTCTAGTAGTTATAACGGGGCAGCCGGGGTCCGTCAAGCCCGGCCAGGCGGCGCGCCTCGTGGCGGCAGGTAGCCGGCGCTACGATTGCGGGACATGAGCACCGCACAAGCGCACGCGACCGCTGCCGGCCTCTCCGGCGGCCAGCCGGGCGCTGTCATCCATACCGAGGACCTGAGCAAGGTCTATCCGGGGGCGGACTTCGCCGCGGTCGACCAGCTCAACCTCGACGTCCAGGCAGGCGAGATCTTCGGCTTGCTGGGGCCCAACGGCGCGGGGAAGACCACGACCGCGGGGATGCTGACCACCCGGGTGGTGCCGACATCGGGGCGGGCGTTCCTGGCCGGGATCGATGTCGCGGCGCATCCGGCGCTCGCCAAGCAGCTGAGCGGGATCGTCTCCCAGCAGAACACCCTCGACCGCCAGCTCACCGTCTGGGAGAACCTCTACTTCCACGGCCGGCTGTTCGGCATCGGGCCGAAGGCATCGCGGCAGACCGCGGATGAGCTACTGGAGCAGTTCCAGCTGTCCAAGTGGGCCAGGGCATCGGTGTACGCCCTGTCCGGCGGGATGGCGCAGCGGCTGATGGTGGCGCGGGCCATCTTCCACCGGCCCTCGGTGCTGTTCCTGGACGAGCCGACAGCGGGGCTCGACCCGCAGAGCAGGCTCGCATTGTGGGATCTCCTCGGCGAGCTGCATCGCGACGGCCAGACCATCCTGCTCACGACCCACTACATGGAAGAGGCCGATCAGCTCTGCGAGCGGGTCGCCATCATGGACCACGGCAAGATTCTCGCCCTCGACACCCCGGCCGCGCTCAAGCAGAGCGTCGGCGCCGACACCGTCGTCACCGTGAAGACCACCGGGGATGCCGGCCGGCTCGCCGAGCTGCTCACCAGTGACGTGGAAGGCGTGCGGAGGACCCGCAAGGTCGACGGCGGGGTCGAACTGCATATGCAGGGCAACGACCGGCTCGTCCCGCGGATAGTCCTGTCCGCGGAACGCGGCGGGTTCGATCTCGTCGACCTGTCGATCTCCGAGCCCAGCCTGGAGACGGTATTCATCAACCTCACCGGCAAGGAGCTGCGGGACTGATGGCCACGTCAGTGACTTCACCGGCGCCGACCCGGCCGATCGGCGGCGGCCCGACCCGGTCGGTGGCCGCCGCGAGCTGGACCGCGCTGGGCGCGCTCATGCTGCGTGACCTCGTGGTACTGCGCAAGCACCTCTGGGAGTTCGTGCTGCGCACGATCATCCAGCCGTTCCTGCTCTGCTTCGTCTTCCTCTTCGTGTTCCCGAAGATCGGGCAGGGCATCGGCGGGCACGGCGCGGCGGAAGAGTCCGCCTTCGCGACCATCCTGGTGCCCGGGGTGGTCGGGATCTCGATCATGTTCCAGGGCGTGCAGTCGATCGCCCTCGCGATGGCCCAGGAGTTCGGCTTCACCCGCGAGATCGAGGACCGGGTCCAGGCGCCCTGCCCCATCTGGCTGGTGGCCATCGCCAAGGTGCTGTCGGGCGCGGCCCAGGGAGTGATCTCGGCGATCATCGTGCTGCCGATGGCCTCGGTCGTGCACGCGCCCGGGGTGCACGCCCACCTGACACTGCACTGGTGGATCATCGTGACGCTCGTGCCACTCGCGTGCATCACGATGGCAGGTCTCGGGCTCGTCCTCGGCACCAGTTTCGAGCCACGGAACATCGGGCTGATGTTCGGCTTCATCATCCTGCCGATCACCTTTCTCGGCGGCACGTACTACTCGTGGACCAGGCTCGCGCCGGTGACCGTCGGCGGGTGGCACTGGCTGCAGACCATTGTGCTGATCAACCCGCTCATCTACGTGAACGAGGGAATGCGGGCTGCGTTCACCGGGGCACCGCATATGCACCTTTATGTTATCTACCCGGTGATGTTCGCCTTCGGCGTCGGGTTCCTGGCGATCGGGCTGCGCAACTTCCGGCGGCGCGTACTCTCCTGATCCGGGCGGCGGGCTCGGCGGTCTACGGAAGCTGGCCTGGCGGCTTGGGCGCCGGTTCCCAAGGCGGGCTGCCTGATGTCTTCGGCCGGCCGACGGCGCCTTGCGCTGGCACCGGGCCGCGGGCAGGCCTGGCAGCCGGATCCGGCTGGCCGGACTGGCCCGTGGCGGCGGAGACTGGCAGTGTCGGCGTGCCCCCGGCATGCCTTCCCGCTGGCCGCGAGCCCGCTGGCGCTTGCCGGGCGGGCACGGGCGGCGCTTGCCGGGCGGGCGGGGGCGGCACGGGCCAGGCGGGCGGCACGGGCCAGGCGGGCGCTGGCTGCGGCATGGGACGGGCAGGCGCGGGCGCCGGCGGCTGCGCGGGCCGGGCGTCTTCTCCGGACGAGACGCCATCCCACCGGGGCAGGCGGATCACGGCGAACAGCGACATCGCCAGCAGCAGCACCAGGAACAACAAGAGGGACAGGATGCCATCATTGACCAGCGCCTCCCGGGGGCTGCGTGCGCTCGCTGCCACCCGGATCAGCACCGCGGGCCGTGCCGCGACGAGAACCACGGCGGCCACGGCCGTCGCGCAGCTTGGGGATCTTAGGGACACGGCGCCCATGCCCTTCCGGCGGAAGATATCAGGGCATTCTGCCATGATTATCCGATGAAATTGTGACCTATGAGACTTTTGACACAGGAGGATCCATGGCCACCAGCTGGAGTTTGACGATCGACTGCGCAGACCCGGCCAAGCTGGCGGACTTCTGGGCATTGGCGCTTGGGTAGGTGCATTCTCCCCCGCCAGCGGGGTTCGGGAGCTGGCAGGAATGGCTCGCCCGGCACGGCGTCCCGGAGCAGGAGTGTCAGGTTCCCGGCTCGCCGGGAGACAGATCCCCGGCGAGCAGTTGCTGATCAGATGAGCCGAACGTCCAGATGCCCGTCTGCCCGTCCAGGTCGAAGCGCCAGATCACATCGAACCGGTCATCAGGCCAGGATGCCGGCACGTCTGCCGGGTTGGCGACCGGCACGGCGGCGGGCACCGCGTCGGCGATGTTCACCAGGTGATCGTGTTCCCAGCAGATGAGCACGACCTCAGCCTGGATCGCGAGCAATGACTTCACGATCTTCGCTGGACGGGCGTCGACGGGGTACTCGGACAGCAGCGTCAGGCCAAGCCGCTGCGACAGGGGCAGCAGCGTGAGGTCGGGTCGGTGCACCGGATCGGAGTACTTGGGGGTGACAAGGGCGCCCGGCGAGGGCAGCGTGGAACTCAGCGTCACGGCGTTCGGCGCGAAGAGCGTGACGAGCGCGCCCGCCCGTTCCCAACCTCGCGGAATGAGCCCATCCGGATTGGCGTCGCCCTTGGCATCGACGCCCTGGGCACCGTGGTCGGGTTTCTCGCCGTGCCGGATCATCAGCAGGGTGCGTGGCTGGGTCATGCGTTCTCCTGTGGTCAAAGCTGAGCGCGAGGGCCGCTGGCGAAAGTGCCACCAGGTCGTGTGCACAACAATCTCCAGGACACAATGGCGCAGCGGCCGCCGCATTGCCCGCCGGCGCGCTGCGAGCCCCCGCCCGGCAGGCGTCCTTGGTCACCAGCCCCACGCGAACATTCCGCCGCATTGAACGGCCAGCCCTGACTACTGCGTACTGGCGTCGGGACTTTGGACCCTAGTGAAGACATGGTCGCCGCCGGAGAGTGGAGCCAATCCAGGAGGCACGCATGTCAGTCCAGTCCCCCACCGCGCCCGCTCGGCCCCGCGAGGTCGTCGTCCTCGCCGGCGTCCGGACCGCCATCGGCAAGTACGGCGGAGGTCTCAAGGACGTCCCGCCCGCCGACCTTGCGGCGCAGGTGACCCGCGAGGCGGTCGCCAGGTCCGGTGTCGACGCTAGTGACGTCGGACACGTCGTCTTCGGCCAGGTCATCCACACCGAGCAGCGCGACATGTACCTGGCGCGCGCCGCGGCCATCAACGCCGGGCTGCCGGTGGAGACCCCCGCCCTCACGGTGAACCGGCTGTGCGGCAGCGGGCTGCAGGCGATCATCTCCGCCGCGCAGACGATCGCGCTCGGTGAGGCGGACGTCGCCGTGGCCGGCGGTGCCGAGTCCATGAGCCGGGCGCAGTACTGGCTGCCCGGGATGCGCTGGGGCCAGCGGATGGGCGACGGCGGCGTCATCGACGCCATGACCGCCGCGCTGACCGACCCATTCGATGACTGCCATATGGGCGTCACCGCGGAGAATATCGCCGAGAAGTGGTCAATCTCGCGCGAGGATCAGGACGCCCTCGCGATGCAGAGCCACCACCGCGCGGCGGCGGCGATCTCCGGCGGCCGTTTCACCGACCAGATCCTGCCGATAGAGATCAAGGGCCGCAAGGGCACGACGATTTTCGCGCAGGACGAGCACGTGCGCGCGGGCATCACGCTCGCGGATCTCGCCAGGCTGCGCCCCGCGTTCGCCGAGGAGGGCACCGTGACCGCGGGCAACGCCTCGGGCGTCAACGACGCTGCCGCCGCGGTGGTCCTCGCCGACGGCGCCACGGCACGGGCGAGGGGCCTGACGCCGCTTGGCCGCCTGGTCGCCTACAGCCATGTCGGCGTCGAGCCGCGGTACATGGGCATCGGGCCGGTTCCGGCCGTGCAATCGGTCCTCGCCAAGGCCGGGCTCGCGCTATCCGACATCGACGTGTTCGAGGTCAACGAGGCCTTCGCCGCCCAGGCACTGGCCGTAGCCCGCGACCTCGGACTGCCAGCGGAGAAGACGAACCCGAACGGCAGCGGAGTGGGGCTTGGCCACCCGATCGGCGCGACCGGGGCGATCCTCACCGTGAAGGTGCTCTACGAGCTCGCCCGCACCAGCGGGCGCTACGGGCTCGTCACCATGTGCATCGGCGGCGGCCAGGGCATCGCCGCGATCTTCGAGCGGGCCACCGGCGATGACTGACGAGCGGGGCCCGCTGGCCCAGGTTCACCGGCTCTACGTCGGGGCCGAGACGCGCGCCGCCTCGGCGCTGGAGTCCCTCGTCGGGAGCAACGCCTTCGGCGAGCTGCTCGCGACGTCCGCATCGAACGCGATGGCACTGGCCCGGCTCGCGAACGGCGGCATCGACCGCGGGGTACGGGCACTGCGGGTGGCTGGCCGTGCGGACGTCACGGACCTGGGCCGCCAGCTCGCGCACGGAGGACAAGCTCGAGCGGATGCTGCAGTTCATCGAGGAACTCGAAGGCCGCCTCCAGGCCAGGTCTGCACCTCCGGCGGATGCCGCCCCCCTGGCGGATGCCGCACTCTTGCTGCCCTTCCTCGACATGGTCACGACCGGCGACCTCACGTACCTTGACCGCCCCGGCGGCCACATCGGCCTGATGGCGGGGTCGAAGGCCCGCACCCAGATCTGGCCGGACATCGCGGCCTGGATGGCAGGCCGCTCCGCAGCCTGACGCCGCCGCACCAGGCTGGGACGCACCACTCCGGCGCCCTTCCGCCCGGTACCGTCCCGGTCCGGGCACATCCCCTCCTCGCCCTCCCCTCCCCCACCCCCTCCCACGCTTCAGGACAGGAGCACGCAGATGACCACCACCGACACCATCGCCGACACCATCGCCGCCCAACTACCGGCCCAGAACCCCGAGGGCAAGCTCACCGGCCGGGTCGCCTTCGTCACGGGAGGCACGCGGGGCATCGGCGCCGCGATCTCCCAGAGCCTGGCCCGCCAGGGCGCGGCGATCGCCGCCGGGTATGCCGGCAACGTGACCAGGGCAGAGGCCTTCGCCGAGGAATTCCGCTTCACGCACGCCGACGACGGCGTGAAGGTCACGCTGCACCGGGGCAACGTCGGCTCCGGTGACGACTGCCGGCGCGCGGTCGCCGAGGTCATCGAGCAGCACGGACGGCTGGACATTCTCGTCAACAACGCGGGCATCACGATCGACAAGACGGTCGCCAAGATGACCGACGACGACTGGAACAAGGTCCTGTCCGTCAATCTCTCCGGCGCCTTCTACCTCTCCCAGGCCGCGCTGGCGCACATGCTCGAGCGGGGCACCGGCCGCATCATCAATGTCTCGTCCGTCATCGGGGAGACCGGCAACATCGGCCAGGCGAACTACGCGGCGTCGAAGTCGGGCCTCTTCGGCCTGACGAAGACCCTCGCACGAGAGGCACTGTTCCAGCTCGCCCGCTCGGGCAAGCTCAGCGATCACAGCATCGGCGTCACGGTCAACACGGTCACGCCGGGCTTCGTCGCCACCGAGATGCTCCAGGGGGTACCGGACAAAATACTCGAGAAGATCAAGGCCCAGATCCCCATGGGCCGTCTCGCCCAGCCGGAGGAGATCGCGCGCGTCGTCCACTTCCTTGCCGCCGATGCCGCCGGGTACATCACCGGCCAGGTGTGGGGCGTCAACGGCGGCCTCGATATGTAGGGCGGCCTCGCGCCCGCGGCGCCCTGCCGCCCGGCGGCGCAGCCCGCGCCGCCCGTGCTGCACCACGCTGTGATGCAGCCCACTACCATTATTTAGCTGAATTAGCAGAGTACATGCTAATATAAATAACGTGCCCTTCGGAGATACTCCGGCCGGCCCGCCCAGACCTGAAGCCGCCACGACGTAAGGAGACCATCATGCCCACCAAGACCACTCCCCCCACTGACGCCCCTTTCGGCGTCGACCTCGGCGCCTACGAGGAGGCCGCTCAGCGTATCCGCGACCTTAACGAGCGCCTCATCGAGAGTTCCAAGGCCGCCGGGCTCACCACGCTCGATGCCTACGAGAAGGCACTCAAGAGCCTCGTAGACTTCGAGCAGAAGGTGGCCGGGGCCAGCCAGCTCGACTGGGTCTCCGCGCTCGCCTCGACGTACGCGGCGTTCGTCCAGGACGTCAGCGGCGCCTACACGAAGGCAGCGCGCGACCTGCTCGGCTGAGCCGACGCGGACTGCCGGACGGCGGAACCGCCGGACGGCTTCAAGCTCCCTCCGCCGGGACAGGAAGGGACACGACATGGCAGCGGACAGGCGCACGGCCCTCGTGACCGGGGCCGCCAGCGGCATCGGGGCGGCGATCGCGACCCGGCTGGAAGCTGACGGCATCGACGTCCTCGCCGTCGACCTGCAGCCGGCAGCGGGTGGCCCCGGGACCGCGTTCAAGGCGGACCTGACGACGCGCGAGGGCAACCGGGCAGCTGTCGATGCTGCACTTGAGCGCTTCGGCCGGCTCGACGTCGTCGTTGCCAACGCCGGATTCCAGCATGTCTCGCCCATCGCCGACTTCCCCGAGGACCGCTGGGACGCCCTCATCGCGATCCTGCTGACGAGCCCGTTCCTGCTGGCCAAGTACGCCTGGCCCGCGCTCGCCGAAAGCGGCTCCGGCCGGTTCATTGCCGTAGCGTCCGCGCACGCCCTGGTCGCCTCGCCGTTCAAGGCGGGCTACGTGTCGGCCAAGCACGGGGTGCTCGGCCTGGTGAAGACGCTCGCCCTCGAGGGCGCCGCCGCGGGCATCACCGCCACCGCCCTGTGCCCGGGCTACGTGCGGACGCCACTGGTGGAAGCGCAGATCACCGCGCAGGCCGCGGCGCACGGCCTGCCAGCGGACCGCGTGCTCGAGGAGATCATCCTCGCCCCGCATGCGGTCAAGCGGCTGATCGAGCCTGCGGAGGTCGCCGCGATGGCGGCCTTCCTCGTCGGACCGGACGGCGCGTCGTTCACGGGGGTCGCGATCCCGATGGACCAGGGATGGACGGCGCGATAATGACACCGGGGGCCCCGCCGACGGTCCGTCCCCGGGTGTCCGCGGGAACCTGCCCGCCCGGCATCGTCGACGCCGGCCTCGGGTCCCTCTTCGAGATATACGGCTCGTTCGTCCGCGGCGCCGCGGACTACTACGGCGCGCTGCTCGCCCGCACCGCCACCCCACTCGACGTCGCGGCCGACATCCTGGAGTGGTCGGCGGCCGTCGCCGGGCGCAGGCCCCCTACCTGGACGACGCCGCACGAGATCGTCGCCGAGTGGCCGATCGCGCGGCTGCGCGACTTCAGCGCGCCGGGCACGCCGGCCGGCGCGGGGGCAGACCCGCTCCTGCTGCTGCCGCCGCAGGCGGGCCACGACTCCTGCATCGTCGACCACGCGCCGGGGCAGTCCCAGCTGCAGACTGCCCTGGATGCCGGGCTCCCGCGGGTGTTCTCCCTGGACTGGCGTCCGGCGACCGCGGCGACGAAGGACACCAGCGTGGAGGCCTACCTCGACGTCATCGCCGAGTCGGTCGAGCACGCGGGCGGCCGGGTCAACCTGGCCGGCGACTGCCAGGGCGGCTGGCTCGCCGTCATCTACGCGGCCCTGCACCCCGAGACAGTGACCACGCTGACGATCGCCGGCGCGCCTGTCGACTTCCACGCCGGCGAGCCCCTGATCCACGACTGGATCCGGCTGCTGTCCCCGGCCGGGCAGCTGGATTTCTACCGGGCGCTGGTGGCCGCCAACGGCGGCGTCCTCCCCGGTGCCGCCCTGCTCGCCGGCTTCAAGCTCATGCAGCCCGAGGCGGAAACGGACCGCCAGCTCCAGCTGCTCGCGCACATCGGCGACGCCGGGTACACCGAGCGGTACCGGAAATTCGAGGACTGGTTCCAGCACACCCAGCCCATCCCTGGCACTTTCTACCTGTGGATCGTCGAGCACCTCTTCATGCGCAACGAACTCGTCTCAGGGGAACTCGAGGCGGGCGGGCGGCGCGTCGACCTCGCCGACATCCGCTGCCCGCTCTACCTGCTGGCCGGCACGAAGGATCACATCACCCCGCCACCGCAAGTCTTCGCCCTGGCCGATTTCGCGTCGACGCCAGCTAAGGAGATCACCCAGGTGACGACATCCGGAGGCCACCTCGGGCTGTTCATGGGCCATGAGTCCCTGCGCGGCCCCTGGACCGCCATCTTCACCGACATCGCCCGCCGCTCGGCCGCCGGGTTAGCCGCGGGCCCGGCGTACGGCGTTGGCATCGACGAACGCGCGGTAGATCTCCGCGAGAGCCCGGCGCTGCGAGGTCGTCAGCTCCTCGGCCGCCTCGATCGCGTCGAGCACCCCGGCATCGGGGGAAGCGTCGTCGCCTGGCTGCACGAACCCCGCCTCCGCGTAGAGAGAGTCTGCCGTCGTCTTCAGCGACTCCGCGATCGCGTTGAGAACGGCGTCGGACGGAGCGCGCAGGCCGCGCTCGATCTGCGAGAGGTAGGGGTTGGAGATCCCCACCGCCGCCGCGAACTGACGCATCGGCAACGCCGCCAGTTCGCGCTGCTTGCGGATAATCGCCCCCAGGCTTGGCAGCGGGTGGTCCGATTCGCTCACGGACCCAGCGTAAGGGCCGAAACCGGCGTCTCGCCGCTCCGGCATGACAAAATCGCTGCGCCGTGCCGCGGTAGGCCGCCGGCAAGCCGGGGCTGACAGGGCTGCCACACCCCAAATGGGTGCAACGGCTCATCCGGTCCGGTCGCCCAGGGATAAGAATCATCCGGTCCGGTCGCCCGGGGATAAGTAGGTAGCGAGGGTCCGTCCTGCGGGACGGGCCCTCGCATCGTTGCCCGGCTGGCGGCCGACGCGATCCGCCGGTGAACGGGGGAACTGGTTTACCTAGGGCCGGCGGTGCTGCCACGGGCCGTAGCGCAACCAGAGGACCGCGAGGAGCCCGATCAGGAACCAGGGGATGTATGACCGCACCAGCGCTCGTCCGAGGACGGCGGTGATCACGATGACGAGGGCGAGGAACAGGACGCGGTGGAGCGGATCTCCGTGCCGCTGGAGGTACCCGTACCGCACTGGGTGCTCGTGCCGCTCCGGATGCCCGTGCCGCTCCGGATGCCCGTGGCGCTCGGACCTCGCGTCGGATGACTCGCTGTCCGGCAGGTCGGTGAACAAGCCAACCAGATCCGATTGGGTTTTGGCGCTCATCGCCTGATCGAGGCGCTCGTTGAAATCAGCCTGGTCGAGCCGCCCGTCGCTGTAATGCTTCGACAGGCGGTCAGCGACCTCGGCGCGTTCGGCGTCGGAGACCAGCATGCCGGGATTGGCATAGCTGGCGCGGTGGTGGGGCGGCGATCCAGGTGCCGATGACCGCCTGCCCGGCGCTGACATGTTGATACGACCTCCGTTGGTCAGTGCGAACCAGTTCAGTGCGAGTCAGTTCCGTGCGAGTCAGTTCCGTGCGAACCGGGTTCCGTGCGAACC
>Ga0302326_10002240_pt1 | contig 47325 bp, 40 predicted proteins | sample Palsa_T0_3_FD_202264 | JGI IMG/M metagenome (GOLD analysis project Ga0302326, IMG submission 202264) | Peat permafrost microbial communities from Stordalen Mire near Abisko, Sweden - Palsa_T0_3 | ecosystem: Environmental > Terrestrial > Soil > Palsa > Peat permafrost | place: Sweden: Abisko... | reverse complement strand
GGGACGAGAATGCTGCGATGCACTTCCGAGAGGGAGACCTCGCCAGCGGCTTTGCGCCAGCCGGTTCCCGGCTTCTGCTCGAGGCTGTCTGAAGGCTGGCTCATGGGGTTTTGCGGTGGCATTTTCGATAATGAGATGGTCGTGGTGAAAAACGGCGCGCTTCAGAAATCCAAGTGGAGTCTAAAACCGAAAATGGAGACTGGCCCGCGGTCGCGGTTGAACGCCGGGTCCTTGACGAATTGGTAATCCAACGTGGTGTGAACGTGCTTGAAGACTTGAAAGTTGTAGTAGGTTTCCAACACTTTCTCCGGGCTGTAGTTCAGCGCGCCGTCGCCATCGGCTAAGTCCACGCCGCCGGCTTCGAGGAATCTTTGGTTGTCGCGCGAAGCGCCGCTCACGATGCCGGCCAGGCCGAAACCGTCGTCGGGTCGATGCCAGGCCTCGCCTTTGACGCCCAGGCCTAGTGACGCGGACCAATTGGTATCGGTAAATGTCCACGACTCGTTGTGGCCGTCATTCCAGCCCACGCGCGAAAACAGACCGGCGTTCTTCACCACTTCCTGCTCCCAGTTCAGGCCAAAGCCGTACTTGTAGCGGAAGGCGCGCGCCGCCGAGATGTCCGCTCCCGGGCCGTCCGCCTTCAGGATGGCCGTGGCCTCGCCGTAACTGGCAAAGTGAGCTTCGTCGAGCCAGGCCAGCAATCGGATCGCACCCGGATGATCATTGACGCTGTAGCGGCGCTCCAATTCCGTCATCATCGCCCAGGAACGCGAAAATGGGCCATCGGCTCCGCCCGAGGGCCACTTGAGAAACTGGTCTTCACCGGTGTAGCCATTCTTGACGCTCGGCATCCGGAAGAACCCGTAGCGCAAAGACCATTTTGGCTGGTTCAATTCCGCGGCAAATCCGGTCGTGAACCCGATGGTATCCTGGCCGTAATCCCACGCCAGATTACCCATCATCGCCCAATTCATAAACTGCGTGTGCTGGTCCGACGCGTAGGTGTTGTGGTCGCAAATGTCCGTGGGGCTGAACCGGCCGAGGGTGAAGGTCAGCCGCGAAATGTCCTCCTGGCCCGCCAAGGTGAGCTGATCGTCGGGCACGTCCTCCTGTTCGCCGCCCAGGCCGATGGTTTGACGAATAAACAAGCGGGCGACGATATAGTTCGGAATCCTGGTGCCGGCTTTGAAGGCGTCGCCGTCGGGGAATGCCTCGATGCCATGCGTCTGGGTCAGGCCAAAGCCCTGCCACATCAGCCCGTCGATGTGCGCCTCGGCGCCGCTCCACAAGCGCACGCCGGCAAACACGTCGAGGGTCAAGGTCGACTCCATCTCCCCGTGGTTGTCCAGGCTGGCGGGACCGGAGTATTTTGCCGGGAAAGCGGGATCGGCCTGGGAAATCTCCGTGTTCTGGAGGTGCAGGTTCCAGCGCTGCTCCGTCGGGCTCATGGGCTCGCTCGCCGCGGCCGCGGCGTCCTCGGGTGGGTCTGATTCCGCGAGCAGCGTCCCCGAAGGGGTGGCGAGCGCGGCCATGACGGGGGCCATCCGCGGCATCCAGCGCAGGACCCGCCGCGCCAGTTCGCCCGGCGATCGCGGCAGGGCGCGAAGGCGAACTTGGATATTCCTCATAAATTTAGACACACCTAACTTATTTATTTTATGCTAGAATTCTGTCAATCACCAATTTTCCGGTTTTCTTGACGGCCATTTCCCCGCCTCCTATCCTCGCGCCCATGCCCGTCAAATTCTCCAGCCGCCCGCCCGCGCGCAGTTCCGCCGCGATGGAGGATTATCTCGAGCGCATTCTCGAACTCATCAATACCAAGGGCTACGCCCGCGTCGTGGACATCGCCGCGGGCTTGAGAATCTCCCAGGCCAGCGTGACCAACATGGTCCAGCGGCTCGATGCCGAGGGCCTGCTCAAATACGAAAAATATCGCGGCCTCGCCCTGACCACCGCCGGGGAGGCGCTGGCCCGCAATATCACCCGCCGTCACCAATTGTTGACCGATTTTCTTAAACTCCTTGGCCTCGACGGCGAGGTCATCTATCACGATGTGGAAGGTATGGAACACCACATCAGCCCCCCCACGGTCCGCGCCATCGAGGCCCTCACCCAGCAGCTTCAACGGCACCCGGCATTGCTGGCCAAGGTGCGCAAGGACGTCGATGAAGATTGAACCCATGGCCTTCGGCGGCTGGCCAAATTGCCTCCGCATCGCCAACGATCACGCGGAGTTGGTGGTGACGCTCGACGTGGGGCCGCGCGTGATTTCCTACCAGCATCTTCCGGGGGGCAAAAACGTGCTCAAGACCAACGCTGAAGAACTCGGCCGGAGCGGCGAAGACATCTGGGTGCAGCGCGGCGGCCATCGCCTCTGGCTCGCGCCGGAGGACGAGCGCAGTTACTTTCCGGACAACTTTCCGGTGAACCACGAGATCCTGCCCAACGGCGTGCGGCTCGAGAATGCCGCGGTCGCGCCCTGGCACATCCAGAAAACGCTCACCGTAACGCTGGCCGAGGACTCCTCGCAAGTGACCCTCGACCATCGTGCCACCAACCAAGGATCGGCGCCGGTCAGGCTCGCCACCTGGGGCGCCACCGTCATGGACGCTGGCGGTCTCGAGATCATCCCGCGCCCGCCGATGGGCCAGCATCCGCGCGATCTTCTGCCCAACTGTCTCCAGGTGCTCTGGCCATATACCGATACGGCGGACGAGCGCTGGCGCTGGGGCCGCCAGTTCATCACGTTGCGGCAGACGCCGCACAGTTCGCCGACGAAGCTCGGCCTCCAGCACCAGATGAAGTGGATCGGGTACCTCAACCGCAGCATTCTCTTCGTCAAGCTCGTGGAGTTCGAGCCCGGCGCCATCTACCCCGATTTCGGATCCAATTTCGAGACTTTCAGCAACGCGCAAATGCTCGAGATCGAAACCCTCAGTCCGCTGCGCACGCTGGCCCCCGGCGAATCCGCCGGCCACACCGAGTCGTGGCGCGTGTTCGGTTCCATTCCCGAGCCGCAATCGCTCAAGGAAGACGCGCTCGCGGAATGGATCGAACCGGTCCTCGCCAAGCTAGGCCTGCTCTCCAAGGGCGTGTAAGAATTCTCATCCATGATCCTTCGGTCCTTTTCCGTCCTCGCCCTTTTCCCGATCGTCCTTTTCATTTTCTCCGGTTGCGCCACGGGCGATCCCAACCAGCAAAGCCGCAAGACCATGCTCGCGGAAATTGCGGCCGAGCCACCGGGGGATTACTTCATCGGCCGGCGCTACTACAAGGTGGACTACAAATTCTGGGGTTTCATTCGCAAGCCGGGCGAGTCGTGGGCCAAAGCGCGCATGGTCATGCTCAACGAACAGCAAAAACTCGCGCCCGATCGCGAGCTGGGAAAACTGGGCAGCGACAACGGTTACGAGTACAAGCTCTACGGCTCTTTTTCGGGCGATACCGTGTATGAGCCCGCCAGCAATGGGTTTTATCCCGAATTTGTTCTGAAAGGGTACGAACTGAAAAACGTCTCGCCGGCTTCGATTTTCCAAGCGACCGGCGCCCTCGATCCGCAGCGGCGCGTCATCGCCAAGCCGTACTAGACATCGACCTTCGGTCCTCCAGCAGCGCCGCCGTCCCGCTTTCCGAGCGTGAGCTCGAAAGTTCGATGCGGAGGAACATCGCCGCGGGCGCGCTTGGCACCGTCTGGTTGGTGGCGGTTTATGGTCTGCCATTGCCGCTCTTTATGCAGGCCATCCATGCGAGCGGTTTTCAGCTTGGGTTGATGGGAGCGGTCCGGCAGGCGGCCATGTTCGCGCAATTGCCGTCGGCCTTCTTTGTGGAGCGACTCCCCTGGCGAAAGCCCTTCTGGGCCACGGTGGCCATTACCCATCGTTCGCTCTGGTTGGTGCCGGCTTTTCTGCCGCTCCTCTGGCCGGCAGGCCAAGCGCACTGGGTAGTGGTGCTCATCGTGGCGCTCGGGTTGAGCGATTGTCTCGGCAACGCCGCCACCGCGCCGTGGCTGAGTTGGATGGCCGATCTCCTGCCAGCCGGGCGCGCAGGGCGGTTCTGGGGCGGCCGGCAGCGCTTCCTCTCCGGCGTGGTGCTGCTGGCCGCGCTTTCCTACGGTCGTATCCTGGATGACGCCAATCGTCGCCCGGGCAGTCTGCTGGGCTTTACGGTCGTCTTCGCCCTCGCCGCCGCCTTCGGCATCGGCGATATCCTCGTCCACATCGGCGTCACGGAGCCGCCGCAACTGCGCAGCGCACCGGGTCAGTCGCCCTGGCGCCGGCTCCTGGTCCCGCTGCGCAGCCGCGATTTCCGGCGCGTGACCCTGGCCATGGGTGCATGGACAGCGGCATTGGCTCTTCCCGGCTATTTCAACGGCATGCCGGGGTTCTTCAATGTCGTTTACCTGCACCAGGCGTTTGGCGCCACCTACTCGGAAGCATCGTGCCTGATCCTGTTTTCGGCGTTGGGGGCAATCCTTTGGTCGCATCTCATCGGACATCGGATCGACATCTTCGGCGTTCGACGGGTGGCGATGTCTCTTGCCACAGTTGGCCCGTTGTTCACCCTCGGGTGGTTCTTTGCTTCACCTGCTCCGCTCATGCTGCCTCTCGTCGGCCGCGTCCCACAGCCGGTCCTCCTCATGAGCGCGTCATCGCTGATCATCGGCGGATGCTACGCCGGGATGCAACTTTGCCAGTACCGCTTTACCCAGGCGCTCACCCCGGGCGGCGGTCGCACCGTGGCCATGGCCGTGCACTGGTCGACCACGGGTGTGATCGGCTCGCTGGGCGCGCTCGCCGGCGGCTGGATCAAGGATCACCTGCCCGCGACCTGGGGCCACTGGACGGTGCCGGGCGGCGCGGCCTTTTCCTATTTTCACGTGCTCATCCTCCTCCAGGTCCTCCTCGCCTGGGGCATCGCGCTGCCCCTGCTGGCCAGCGTGCAAAGGCCGCGGCTGGAGGCGGCGCCGTAGCCAGGCGAAGGGAAAGGTCACGCCGTCGAGCCAGGCGCCCACCTTGTTCGTGCGCCGTCCCGCCCCGCTGCTCCGACAGGGCCGCTTGAGGAGCGCGGGCCGATTCCATGCGACGCCAGCCCCTCCCAAGCGGGCCCAACACGCGGCTTACCGAAGTCCGTTCAAAAAACGAAAACAACGCCATACCATGACCACCATCGACCTTTCAAAATACGGCCTCGAAGTTCGGAATGTGCTGCACAATGCCGCGCCCGCCCGTCTTTATCAGGACGCCATCCGCTACGAAAAGGGCTCCGCGATTTCCGACAGCGGCGCATTGATCGCCTACTCCGGCGAAAAAACCGGCCGCTCGCCGCAAGACAAGCGCGTGGTCAAACATCCGGCGTCTGAAAACGACGTCTGGTGGGGACCGGTGAACGCTCCAATGGCCGAACATTCGTTTCGCATCAATCGGGAACGCGCGCTCGACTATCTGAACACGCGCGAACGGCTGTATATTGTCGACGGCTTCGCCGGCTGGCATCCGCGGCATCGTTTGAAAATCCGCATCATCTGCTCGCGGCCCTATCACGCGCTCTTCATGCACAATATGCTCATCCGCCCGACGCGTGAGGAACTCGCCGCGTTCGGCGAGCCGGATTACGCCATCTTCAACGCGGGCGAGTTCCCGGCCAATCGCTTGACGCAGAATATGACGTCGAAAACCACGATTGATCTGTCGTTCGAGGATCGTGAAATGGTCATCCTCGGCACCGAATACGCCGGCGAGATGAAGAAGGGTGTCTTCACGATCATGAATTACCTCATGCCAAAGCAAGGGATGCTCTCGATGCACTGCTCGGCGACTGCCGACCCGCGCACCAACAAGTCTTCCGTGCTCTTCGGCCTGTCCGGAACCGGCAAGACGACGCTCTCGGCCGATCCAAAGCGGCGGCTCATCGGCGATGATGAACACGTCTGGGCGGACGATGGCATCTTTAATATCGAAGGCGGCTGTTACGCCAAGACGATCGATCTCACACCGGAGAGTGAGCCCGATATCTTCCAAGCGCTCCAGTTCGGTTCGGTCCTGGAAAATGTGATCTTCGACGACGAAGGGCATCACGTCGATTTCCACGACACCCGCATTACGCAGAACACACGGGGCGCCTATCCGATCGAGTTCATCCGCAACGCGAAACTCCCGTGCGTCGCCGGGCATCCGACCGACATCATCTTCCTGACTTGCGATGCGTTTGGCGTCCTGCCACCCGTCTCGAAGCTTACGCCCGAACAGGCCATGTATCATTTCATGTCCGGCTACACCGCGAAAGTCGCCGGGACGGAAGTTGGGGTTACGGAGCCGTCCGCCACGTTTTCGGCATGTTTCGGCGCTCCGTTCCTCGTCTGGCATCCGGCGAAATACGCTGAGCTGCTCGGCGCCAAGATGAAACAGCACCAGGTCAATGTGTGGCTGGTCAATACCGGCTGGTCGGGCGGAAGCTATGGCACCGGCTCGCGCGTCAAATTGAAGTTCACGCGGGCGATTATCGATGCCATCCACAACGGCGATCTCGCCGATGCGCCGGCAAAATTGGACCCAATCTTCGGTTTCGACGTCGTCACCGCAGTACCGAATGTCCCCTCCGAGATCCTCATCCCCGAGGACACGTGGGCCGACAAGGAGGCCTTCCGTGCCACGGCGGCGAAGCTGGCGAAACTCTTCGTCCAGAACTTCAAGAAATTCGAATCAGGGGCCTCGCCGGGCGTGAAAGCGGCGGGACCGAATACGAAGACCTTTGGAACTGGCCAGCCGGAGAAAGAGCCTGAATGTTGTGCCCTGCCCAGCTAGGAAACGACTCCTTTCATTGAGAGACGATGAGCGAAGAGTCTCGAGGGCCGCGACCGCAGACCCAGGACCGTCACGGCCCTTTCCGACCGGACCGCCAGACAGCGACCAGTCTCGTGAAACAGCCCAACCATGAGGACCTCCCATCCCTGGACCGGGTTGCGCGACTAGGTCTGTCCGCCGGCCGGCTCCTGCTCGAGAGCGGAGCGAGTGGCCGCATCGTTCACGAAGCGATCCAGGACATCGCTGACGCTCTCGGGTGTGATTCCGCCGAAGTCATGTGCCAGCACGCGGCGGTCCTGGTGATGATTCGCCGCCGTTCCGAGTCCTGCATGCAGATGACCAAGGTCGGCGAACACGGCGTTAATCTTCGGCGGGCGCAAGCCGTGCGCCAGGTCATTCGCGAACTGGTCGCCGGGAACCTGGATCGCCATGATGCGCAGGTCGAAATCGATCGAGTCCCGACGACCACACCAGCCTACCCGGTCTGGCTGGTCTGCTTGAGTACCGGCCTGGCTTGCAGCGCCTTCGGCACCTTGCTTGGCGCGGATTGGGCGTCCTTTCTTCCGATGCTCGCCGGAGCCGCATGGGGCCAATGGATTCGCATGATCATGATTCACGACCGGCATAACATCTTCGTTACCGCCGGTGTCGTCAGTTTTTTATCCGCTTTATTCGCCGGCGTCGGCGCGCGCATTGCCGGCAGCACCCAACTCCCCATTGCCACGGTCGCGGCGGTGCTGCTTCTTGTTCCCGGCGTCGCCGTGCTCAATGCGCAGATGGACGTTCTGGAGAGCAAACCCAATCTGGCCATGGCGCGCGCGCTGCGCGTTTTCTATCTTTTGGTCTTTATGACCCTTGGGCTCGCGTTGGCGCAAGCGCTCGTCGTCACAAACCTATGAGTCCGCTTTTCCTCCATGTCATCCATCAGGCTTTCTTCGGTGGCGTCGCCGCAGTGGGATTCGCCGTCCTCTTTAATTGCCGCCCATCGATGCTGCCTTTCTGTTTTGGGGCCGGTCTTTTGGCCTTGGCGATGCGAACCGCTCTTCAGGACAGCGGCTTCACCTTGCCGGTCGCATCGTTCTTTGCCGCTCTCCTGGTCGCCGCCATTGACCGGATCTGGAAAAGATATCCGTCGCCGCGCGGTTCCGTGCTCGCTGTCCTGGGCGCCATTCCGATGATCCCAGGAGGAGCCGCGGCCAAAGTACTCATCGGCCTCTTCGCGGTCCTGCGGTCTGGCCCAGCCGATTCTGCTGACGCGATTGCGGCCATTTGGGGGAACATGATTACTCTCGTCTTCACCCTCGCCGCCATCGGCACCGCGCTGGCCTTGCCTTCTCTCTTTCAGCCTGCGACTCAGCGGAAACCGGAATACGAGGATGCGTGAATCCATCCTGTCGCCATAGAGAAGGAAGTTTCCAAGTGCTGCTACGGAGGAAACCATGCTAAAAAAGCCCTTGCGATGGGGCCGGCTGGCCGTGGTGGCGAAGCGCAAACCGCAGGGATTGATCAAAATCCTTTTCTAAAATGGATTCCATGGCGGACAGCCGGGTCCATGGCTGACCGGGGAAATCATAGGCAAACGTCCGAGGGACGCCGCGAGCCTGCCCTGATCCCGCGACTGCGCATAAGCATTAAATTAAAACGCAGAGCACGCAGAGACGCAGAGGATTCCCGGAAAGGCGGCGTTACGCCGGCCCCCGGGCGTCATCTAACCCACCCGTCCTGACTAATCTCTCTGCGTCTCTGCGGTCTCTGCGTTTTAGAATCTTCAGTCTACCGGCTTATTTTAATGCCGATGCGCGCCTGCAGGACGAATGGGCTGGCGTTTTTTCGTGAAATCGCAGCGAAGGATCAAGGGGCACAGGAGTCACTTCTCCGTGACTCGATTTCCAGGCACAGAACGGATTGGCCCCCCTGCCGCGCGATTGATATGAAGGACAGCATGCGCGCGATGATCCTCGATCAGCCCAATCAGCCACTCGTCTGGCGCGAGGTGCCCGTGCCTGAACCGGGCGCCGGCCAGGTGCTCGTCACAATCGGCGCGTGCGCCGTCTGCCGCACCGACCTGCACGTCGTCGATGGCGAACTGCCCAACCCCAAATTGCCGCTCATTCCCGGCCACGAAATCGTTGGACGCATCGCGGCCCTGGGCGCGGGCGTGGACCGCTTCCAAATCGGCGAGCGCGTCGGCATTCCGTGGCTCGGCTGGACCTGCGGCCAATGTGAATTCTGCCGCGCGCAGCGCGAAAATCTCTGCGACCACGCCCGCTTCACCGGCTACACCATCGATGGCGGCTATGCGGAATTCACCATCGCCGACGCCCGTTTCTGCTTTCCGCTGCCGGGCCCGCTCGACGATGCCGCCGCCGCGCCGCTGCTCTGCGCCGGACTCATCGGTTATCGCTCGCTGCGTCTGGCCGGCGACGCCACCCGGCTGGGTCTTTACGGCTTTGGCGCGGCCGCGCACATCGTCGCGCAGGTTGCCCGGTACCAGGGCCGCCAGGTCTTCGCTTTCACGCGGCCGGGAGATACCAAAGCCCAGGAGTTCGCGCGCAGCCTCGGAGCGGTGTGGGCCGGCAATTCGGACGCCGCGCCGCCCGAGCCGCTCGATGCCGCGATCATCTTCGCGCCCGCCGGCCCTCTCGTGCCCGCTGCCCTCCGCGTCCTGCGCAAAGGCGGCACCGTCGTCTGCGCTGGCATTCACATGAGCGACATCCCTTCGTTTCCCTACCACGACCTTTGGCACGAACGGAGCATTCGTTCCGTGGCCAACCTCACGCGCGAAGACGGCAATGAGTTCCTCGCGCTCGCACCCAAAGTCCCCGTCCACACCACCACGACCAGCTATCCGCTCGCACAGGCGAACGAGGCCCTGCACGACCTCCGCACCGGCCAGTTCACGGGCACTACCGTCCTGGCAATGACTTGAGGCGCACCTTCCTCCCTCACGCGGCACTATCCGTTTTCGCCCATTCGCGGGCCCCCCTCTTTCGTGTTTTTAGTGTGTTTCGTGGTTTTCCCCCTCTGGTTGCGGCGAAGCCGCCCTCCGCCGTTCTGGCAAAATGGGAGCTAAGAAACCACCTTTCCGAGGCTCATTCCGGGAGATGAGCCACGTCCATCCGCCGTCCACGGGGACCCCTTGCGCCTCTCCGGAGGCGACGCTGAACAATTCTTTCAGCCCGGCGCAGGGCGATCTTCTGCGGGTCGGGTCGACACGCCGGGGATTCCTCCAAACGGGATTGGCCGGACTGGCGGGACTTTCTCTTCCGGGGCTTTTGCGGCAGCAGGCCCTCGCGGTGGCGGCTGGGCAGGCGAAAAGCAAGACCAACGTCATTCTCTTCTGGCTCTCCGGCGGACCGAGCCATCTGGATATGTGGGATCCCAAGCCGGATGCGCCTCCCGAAATCCGCGGACCCTTTGGCCACATCCCCACCAAACTGCCGGGCGTTCACGTCTGCGAACATCTTCCATTGACCGCTCGCCTGATGGATCGGTTGACGCTGATTCGTTCCGTCGATTGCAGCGCCAGCGACCACACCCCCATTACCATGCAGGCCGGCAATCCGCTGGCCCGCCGCACCAACGATGGCAAAGACGGCGCTGGCTATCCTTCCATGGGCTCGGTCGCGGCAAAGTTCCGCGGCCCGAATGCGCCCGGCCTGCCGAGCTACATCGCCCTGGCCCCGTCCTTGAAGTCCGATATCTGGGGCGCGGGCCACATGGGCGGCGCCTACGAACCGGTCGACGGCAAGGACCTCGCCGGGCGGCTGGCGTTGGTGGATGGCCTGACCATCGAGCGCCTCGGCGATCGCCGGGGCCTGGCCGAACAGCTCGACCACTGGAAGATGCAGCTCGGCAACAGCGCCGAGATTGCCGCCGCCGACCAGTACACCCAGCAGGCGTACGACGTCCTGCTCACCGGCCGCGCCCAGCGCGCCTTTAATCTGGACGAAGAAAAACCTTCGCTGCGCGATGCCTACGGCCGCGACAGCCTGGGCGAAAAAGCCCTGCTCGCGCGGCGCCTCATCGAGGCCGGGGTCACCTTTGTCACCGTCAGCGGCGCGTGGGGTTATTTCGATCACCACGGCGACAACGTCCGCTGGGGCGGCATTGAAAAGGGCCTCAAGCCGCTTCTTCCCGTGGTCGATCGCACCCTCTACGCCATCGTCACCGATCTGGAGCAACGCGGGTTGCTCGACAGCACCCTCGTCCTGATGATGGGTGAATTTGGCCGCAGCCCCGTCATCAATCCGCAAGCCGGACGCGATCACTGGCTGCGGGTGATGTCGATGGTCATGGCGGGCGGCGGCTTGCGCCACGGCCAGGTCATCGGCAGCACCGACCGCCATGGCTACGACATCGAGAGCCGCCGCGTCGGTCCATCCGATCTGGCAGCCACCGTCTTTCATCATCTCGGCATCGATCAAAACTCCCAGTGGATCGACCCGCAAGGCCGCCCAAGGCCGATTATCACCGAAGGCGGTAAACCGATCGACGAGTTGCTGTAAGAGGGCGTCCAAGGTTCGGCTCGAAAGCCGTCGTTCCGGACCGCGGTGCAACGCCCGCCGCGGAGGTTTTTCTTAATCCCACGCCCGGGAGTGACTCCGCCAAGCGTCATTCCGCCAAGCGCCAACGGCGCGTCCCATCCCAGCTTGGGGCAACGCCCCAGGTATCCAATCCAAAAAACGCCAAGGGCTGAAGGCCCGCCCCGTCGGTCCATATCCGCCGGGGAAAAAGCCGCCCCACACGGCCCTTTTCAATTTTTTAGACGCCTTCTAATTGCCAAACCAGCGTGGACAGTGGCAACGCCTTGATTCATTTTCCGCGGACCACGCATTGGCCACCGATGATTGAGAAATCCAGAACCCCATTCCATTGGCTCCTTTGCACGCTATTGATAGGTGTTGCCGTGGAAATCCATGCCCAAACACCCTCGACCGCTTCTCCCGAAAAGATCTACGGCCTGGTCATTCACGGAGGGGCGGGCGCTCCCGCGGAGAAGGATGCCACCCCGGAAAGCGATCGGCTCTATCACGACAAAATACAGGAAGCCCTGGACGCGGGTTATACGGTGCTCCAGGCCGGCGGCGCGGCCACGGATGCGGTCGTTGCGGCGGTCAATGTCATGGAAGACGCCGGCTTGTTCGACGCCGGCAAAGGCTCCGTGTTTAACTCCGAAGGTTTCTGTGAACTCGACGCCGCCATCATGGATGGCCGCACTTTGTCCGCCGGCGCCGTGACCGGCCTCCAGCACATCAAAAACCCGATCACCCTGGCCCGCGCCGTCATGGATAAATCGCCCCACGTTCTGCTCATGGGTGAGGGCGCCGAGAAGTTCGCCCGGGAACAGGGTTTTGCCATGGTGCCCAACTCCTACTTTCAGACCGAACGCCGCCGGAAACAATGGGAGCGTCTCCAGGAGAAAAAGCGAAACTCCGGCCACACCGGTTACCTTTACCCAAACAACCCGGAAGCCGTCGGCACCGTCGGATGCGTTGCCCTCGACAAAAACGGCAATTTGGCCGCCGCCACCTCGACCGGCGGAACGGCCGACAAACTGGCTGGCCGGATTGGTGACACTCCCATCATTGGCGCCGGCACCTATGCCCACAACGCCACCTGCGCGGTGAGCGGCACTGGCATCGGCGAATATTATATCCGCACGGTTTTCGGCCACAATATTTCCGCCCTGATGGAATACAAAGGCTTGTCTTTGGAGCAGGCCAGCAGCGAAGCCATGAAGCAAATGCACGACCTCGGAGGACGCGGCGGTTGCATTGCCATTGATCGGGAGGGACATATCGTCATGCCATTCACCACGCCGGCGATGTACCGTGGGTTCAAACTTTCCGACGGACACTCCGACATCGAGCTTTACGGCGCGAAATAAGGACCGCCCCCCAGCGCCAACGGCGCGTCCCAACCCAGCCTGCGGCAACGCCCCAGGTACCCAGCCAAAAGCGCGCCAAGGGCTGAAGGCCCGGCTCATCCACCACCCGCACGGCGCTCAAGCCGGTCACCCTCCGGCGTCTCCCCGACTGAGCACTGAGAACTCCCCTGCGACCCCTTTCCGCCGCCCGGAATTCGAACGCCGCATCCTCGAAGAAGCCCAAAAACTGCTCGGCCACCCTGTTTGACCCTGACAGGACGCTTCCGCCAAAAATAGAGGGGCAGTCCTTACTTTTGACACCGAAGAAACCGGAGTCAGGGCGAACTTGACCCAGGAGAAAATCCTAATCCCGCCGCTCGGCGAGCAGCTTCTGCACCTGGCTTTTTAGTTCTTCATTCTCCTTCTCCAGCCGGGCGCACTCCGTGCGCCAGGCCTCAAACTGCGCCTGCGTAGGTCGGAAAGCCGGAAACAGATCCGAGAGATTGAAAAAGGGCGTTTTTCCGACTTTGCCGCCCGGCCAGCGCGCTTTTTCGCGTCTCCGCAGCCACATGAGGAGGCCAACGACCACGCCCAAGATCACCAGCAAGCTCAAGAGCGAGCTGACGAGCGGGAACAGGCTTCCCCAGTCGAAGGAGGAGGGCGATTGGGTCATGGCTTCCGGAAACCGATTCGATCCGGGCCACCCCGGCCTGGCAACCTGAAAAGGGACCCGGCCAGGCGCGCCAGCGCCGCTCTCAGGTTTCTGGTTTGCCCCTCCCGCGACTGCGCATCGGCATTAAAATAAGCCGGTAGACTGAAGATTCTAAAACGCAGAGACCGCGGAGGCGCAGAGAGATTAGTCAGGACGGGTGGGTTAGATGACGTCCGACGGCGTAACGCCGCCTTTCCGGGAATCCTCTGCGTCTCTGCGTGCTCTGCGTTTTAATTTAATGCTTATGCGCGCCTGCAGGACAAAGCCTCGGCTTTGCGGTCATCACCAGATTGCCCCGGAGAGGGCACATCAAAAAGCACCGGCTCCTAATGCTCTTTGCACTCAGTATGGCACACGGTGAGCGCCGCATTAGCGCGTGCATTCGCGACCTTTTGTTGTACTCTGCACAACGTGGATACGCCTTCGCACATCACGCACGACCCGAACGTCATGGGCGGCAAACCGTGCATTCGCGGGCTGCGCGTGACGGTCGGCACCGTTGTCGGGCTGGTCGCTGCCGGGCACACGCCGGCTGAAATTGTGCGCCTCTATCCGTACCTTACGCCGGACGACGTGCGCGAAGCGCTGGCTTATGCGGCGTGGCGCGTGGAGGAAATGGAAGTGCCGTTGGCCGGGGCGTGAAGCTGGTTGTTGACATGAATCTCGCGCCGGGATGGGTCCCCCTGTTGCGGGAGCATGGTTTTGATGCTGTGCACTGGTCGGAAATTGGTGATCCGCGGGCACCGGATGCGGAAATCATGCAATGGCACCGAGCACTGAGAACTGAGAACTGAGCACTCCTCCCATCATTCTTCCCCCACCCCACCCTCATCGCCGCTAATACACAGAGCCCGTAACGGGTCTTCTTCCACGGCTGCCATGCTCCGACCACTGGCTCTACTCGCAACGCTCATTATCGTCGCGCCGCTGCTGCGCGCGCAGGACGCGCGTACCCTGTGGACCAACGAAATCCAGGCGCTCCTCGATCAGAACTGTGTGAAGTGCCACGGGCCGCTGAAGCAGAAAGCGGGTCTCGAACTCGATACGCTGGAAGCCGTGCAAAAGGGTAGCGAAGATGGCGCGGTGGTCGCCCCGGGCAAGCCCGCGGACAGCAAGCTGCTCGCGGCCCTGGCTCCCAACGCCGACCCGCACATGCCGCCGAAGAAGCAGTTGACCGAGCACGAGGTGGCGGAAGTGACCGCCTGGATCGCGGCGATGTCCTCCGCGCCGAACGCGCAGACTCCCGCCCCGGTGCCGCCGCCGGCGACGACCGATCCGGCGGAAGCCATCGATTACTATCTGGCCGCCGGATGGAAGTCGCGCGGGATCGAGCCGGCCCCGCTCTGCGACGATGCCACGTTTGTCCGCCGCATTTACCTGGACCTTGCCGGGCGCATTCCGAAGCCGGAAGAAGCCGCCACTTTTCTCGCGGATACCGCTCCTCGGAAGCGCGAAGCGCTGATCGATCGCCTCCTGGCGGGCGCCGAATACCCGGTCGCCTTTCGCGAGGTTTGGGACGCGCTCTTGCTCGGCCGCCATTCCGGCCGGCACGAAGGGCGGCGCCGCCACGACGGATGGTTCGCTTTTCTCGAAAATGCCTTCAAACAGAACCGCCCCTGGAACGAAGTCGTCCACGCCATCATCGAAGCGCGGCCGGAAAGCCCCGGGGACAAGGGCGCGTCGTGTTTTGTTTTTGAGCGCAACAATGACTACCAGCAAATGGCCGAAGCCGTCGCGCCGGTCATTTACGGGACGCGCATCGACTGCGCGCAATGCCACGACCATCCGCTGGCGCGCGAGATCAAGCAGGCGCACTACTGGGGGCTCGTCGCCGCCTTCAATCGCAGCAAGAACGTGGAAGGCGCCGAACCGGCGGTCGGCGAATCGGCCGTCGGCGGATTCGTCAATTTCACCAACTTGAAAAAGGAATCGCAGCCGGCCGTGATGGCCATGCTCACCGGCCACACCATCGAGGAGGCGCGTCCGGCGCCGGATGCCAAACAGGACGATGCGCCGGACGGCTATGTCGATCCCAAGGCGAAGGTCAAGGTGCCGAAATTCTCGCGGCGCGCGGCCCTGGCCGATGCCGCGACGACGGACAATCCGCTGCTCGCGCGGTCTTTCGTCAACTATACCTGGGCCATCCTCCTGGGCCGGGGGATCGTCCATCCGGTGGATGAAATCAACTCCCGGCATCCCGCGAGTCATCCGGAAATGCTGGAATGGCTGGCGAAGGATTTCGCCGAACATCACTACGACATCCGCCGGCCCATTCGCGGCATCGTGCTCAGCCGCGGCTATCAACTGGCCGCGCCCGCCAAGGATTTGCCTCCGCCGGAAGCTTTTGCGGCGGCGATGGAGAAGCCGCTGATCGCGGAGACATTGTTGCGCTCGACGCAGATCGCGACGGGTGGCGCGAGCGATGATCCCAAAATGCGCCAGGCCTTTCTCGAATGCTTTCCCGACGTGCTGCCGCGGGTCGCGCGGGCCACCATCCAGCAGGCCATGTTCGTCGGCAACAGCCCGCAATTTGCCGACTTCTTTCGCCCTGCGCCCGGTTCGGCCATCGAGCAGATCGGCGCGCTGCCGCAGCCGGAAGACCGCGTGCGCGAGGCTTTCCGGCGCGCGCTGGTCCGCGCACCGGATGCGGACGAACTCGCCCAGGGAGTGCAATTCCTGGCGGCCAGCAAGGGCAGCCCGGCGGAAGCGGTCGGTCAATTGCTTTGGGCCCTGGTCACCGGTCCGGAGTTCATCACCAACCACTGATTGATGAGTGCCTCCTCCATCCCGCCCGGTGCTTGCACCCCGTGCGAGCATCGCTTGCATCGTCGCTTGTTTTTGAAAGGCCTCGCCGCCTCGGGCGCAGCTGCGGTGACGAGTTTCAGCGGCCTTTTCACGAACTCACTTTTCGCGGAAGCGGCCCAGCGCGCGCAGAAGAAAGTCATTCTCCTTTGGTTGACCGGCGGTCCGAGCCAGTTTGAGACCTGGGATCCGAAACCGGGCCGCCCGTCCAGCGGTCCCTTCGGCAGCATGCCCACGAGCATCCCGGGCGTCCACTTCTCCTCGCTCATGCCACGTTGCGCCGGCATCGCGCATCATTTGAACATTGTGCGCTGCATGCACACCAAGCAGCCGGAGCATCTGCAGGCCATCAACCTCGCGACTCGCGGCAATCTCGATCGCGCCGGCTTCACCCGGCCCACCTTGGGCGCCGCCGTTTCCGCGGCGCTCGGCAACCTCGAGACCAGGCTGCCGAATTTCATCCTGCTCGACCCCAATCCGGAGGGGAACGAATTCAAGGAATACAAAGCGGGCGACCTTGCCGGCTGGCTCGGGCCCGAATATCAGGCGGTGCGGCTCGGCGGCAGCTTCACCCAGCTCCGGCGCGCCGTCGATGCGCTCTCCGACGACCAGGAAGCGCGGGGCGCCTTGCGCACTTATTTCGCGCAGAAGTACGAGAACGAACATCACAGTCACACCGCCGCCGCGCAAAATGCCGCGTTCGAAAAGGTCAAAGGCTTGATGGCCAGCGCGGATCTTTTCGACCTCGCGAAATTGCCGGACAAAGACCGTGGCCGTTATGGCCCCGGCCTTTTTGGACAGCACGCCCTCATGGCGCGGCAGCTCGTCGAGCAAGGCGCTCCGTTCGTCATGGTCGCCAACGGCATGCCGTGGGACAACCACACCTTTCAGCACGAGATCCACCAGATGCTCGTCCCGGAACTCGATCGCATTCTGCACTGCCTCATCACCGATCTGGAGGATCGCGGGATGCTGGATCATACCCTCGTCATCGCCATGGGCGAATTCGGCCGCACCCCATGGCTCAACCCCGCTCGCGGGCGCGACCATTATCCCAACGCCTGGAGCCTGATGATGACCGGCTGCGGCCTGAAACGCGGCGTCGTCGTGGGCGGCACCGATGAAGACGGCGTCGACCCCGATGGCACTTCCTTCAACGAAGAGAACCTCTTCGCGACCATTTTCACCGCGCTCGGCATCGATCCGTACGCCGAGTACGATCTGCCGGGTTTTCCGACCTTCCATCGCGTGGAGGATCACGCAGAAACGATCAAGGAGTTGCTCGCATGAAATTGGAAAAACCGCGCGACCTCATCCTGCCGACGAGCGTCTTCGGCTTTGCCGCCACGCCGGACGGCGGCCGGCTCTACGCGGCGTGCCTCGATGGTCAGATTTTCGAAGTCGATCCGGCCAGCGGTGTCCGGACGGCCTTTGCCGAAAAACACCGCAGCTATGCGACCGGTTGCGTGCTGCTGCCCGACCGTCAAACGCTGATCTCCGCGGGCTATGATGGCGCGCTGATCTGGCACGACGTGGAATCCAAACGCGCCATCCGCCAGGTGCAGGCCCACCAGTTTTGGTCGCGGCAAATGGCGCTGTCGCCGGGAGGCGATCTCGTCGCGTCCGTCACCGGCCAGTACCTCGCGGGCGGCGACAAATATGAGCCGGCGGCCGAGAGCGAACCGTCGGTCAAAATCTACGATACCGATTCCGGCGATCTCGTGCAGACCTTCAGCCATCTGCCGCCGGCGTTGAGCGTCACTTTCAGCGCGGATGCCCGCTATCTCGCCGCGGCCAATCTCATGGGCGAAGTCCGCGTGTGGGATGTGGCGGGCGGCCGGCAGGTGGCGCAATTTGCGTCGGCCGATTTCACCTGTTGGGGGATCATCAAAAGCCCGCATTACGTCGGCGGGATCTACGGACTCGCTTTCGCTCCCGACGGCCAAAGCCTGCTCTGCTGCGGCATGGGTCCGATGACCGACCCCATGGCCGCCAATGGCAAAATGACCTGGCAACGCTGGGCCTGGCGCGAAACTCCCGCCAAAATGCTCGGGCAAATTCACGATGGCGAAAGTGGCTCCGGGCTCATGGAGACACTGGCGTATACGCCCGATGGGAGCGCTTTCCTCATGGCGGGCCGGCAGGCGCAGGGAACCTGGACCGCCGCCCTATTTTCCGCCTCCGATGGCCGGCTGATCACTTCCCTCGACACAAAATCCCGCGTCACCCGCGCGCAATTCAGCACCGACGGAAAGATGCTCTACCTGTCCGCAACCCACGGCCAGGGCCCTCGCGAGAAGGACTCCAAAAAGTGGCCGGAGTGCGGCCGCATCCATATCGTCCCTTTGACCACCGCCGAAGCGCCGCCTGCGCCCACTGCAACCCCTCAGCCCAAAGCGTGAGAGCGCGCCCAACCGAACACCCGCATGCACCGAGAAGCTTTTCAACAATATCGCGAAGAGGACCGCCACGAATGCGATTTGATGAATTCGCGGGTAAACGCTCTGCTTTGGTCGCAATCGCTTTTGGTCGCGTCCTGGGCGACATTGCTTAGCACACACCCCGCAGAATTTAAGGTGCCGATGGTTGTGATCGGAAAAGTGGCGCTTGCCGTCTGCATTCTCTCGTTTGTTGCGCTGGCCATCGGTTGTCGGATTTTGCGAAAATGGCATCGTCATGGCGAACGGCTGATCAAAGAGGACAAAGGGCGTCCCCCGCCAGAGCTAATGCATCTCCATCTGGACCGCGATCAACCAGATTGGCACCATACGGTAAGCATGGACGTTTTTGTTCTTGGCCTGTGTAGTGTTTTCATCGCCTTTTGGATTTTCGCTATTCATTACACGCCAGCCGGGCTGGACCGTCGCCCCGAAAACTCCATGCCAGGCTCTGAGCCTGCCGCCCGTGACCCAGATTCAGTTCCTGCCGAAGCCGCGCGCCAACGCTAGTCAAAACAATCTCTGCGACCCGCGCCTGGATCGCCGGATCGTGCCGATCCACAGGAGGTCCCCGCAGTTCCCCTTGCAGCCGGGATTCGTCGCAGACGATCCGCTCAATTTCCGGGATTTCGGCATGAATAAGCTCGGATTCAGGTGTCATCGTTTAATCGATGCACCCAGAAAAAGGGAGGAAATTCGCCAACTTCACCAAATTCACCGCCTGGGGGTACACGGGCAGAGGTCGATTCGGGGATTTCGGGGACCTGATCGGGGTGCCGAGTGGTGGCGAGGGTTGGGTTCTTATTATTTTGTCTATTTATCTTAATTAATAACCTCCCGTGGAATTTGGGGAAGTTGGGGAAGTCTCCAGAGCCGCCGGGTTGAAAAAATAGAGCGCTTTCCCAAACCGCCTTCGACGCCGCCCAGGTAGGGCGCATTGGCCTCAATGCGCCGGGAGCGGGCGGTGGTCCTCTCGCACCAGACGATATTGTCGCCCGCGCAAACGCAGTCGGTTTTGATCAGTTCGAATTTGAACCCGCAGGCTGGATCGTGCATCTCCCATTTTGTCTGAGAGGACGGCCAAAAAGACAGTTTTGAAGAAGGGGCGGCTAATCTTCTCGCTCCGCCATTCGTCCATTTGGTAATCATCCGGCTGGTGCCCCGCTATGAAAGATATCCGTTCAGGTCTCATCGTCCGGGCGGTCTTCACCGCCCTCGTCGCGTTCACTCTCCCCGGCCGCGCGGCCACGCCATCTGAGAATCCGCCCAAACAAATTCCCGAGCCGCTGAAGGCGTGGGAAAATTGGGCGCTCTGGGACGACAAGGAACGCGCGTGCCCGACGCCCTACTCCGACGCGAAGAAGCACCTTTGCTTCTGGCCATCGCGGATGGGACTGCGCGTCGAAAAAGCCGGCGCGCAATTCGACATGGTGGTGACGGTCTTTAGCGAGACCTGGGTGCCGCTCCCCGGCGGCGCCGAAGCGTGGCCGCTCGAGGTGAAGGCCAACGATGCGACCGTCGCGGTGCTCGAACATCATGGAAGCCCTTCCGTGCGCCTCGCGGCAGGCACGTTTCATCTCACCGGAGCGTATCAATGGGCCAGCGTGCCGCAGCACATTCCCATTCCGCGTGAAATCGGCATTCTCGCCCTGGTGATCGATGGCCAGCCGGTGGAGGCGCCGGTGTGGGACACGCAAGGTTTCCTGTGGCTCCAGCGCAATGTTTCCAACGAGGAGGCCGACAAGAATTCGCTCTCAACCAAAATCTACGCCCAGCTCGCCGACGGCATTCCGCTGTGGTGGCACATGCAGATCGAGCTGACCGTCTCGGGCAAAAGCCGCGAGGAGCAGATCGGCAACATCCTGCCCGCGGGCTGGAAGCTCGCATCGGTAGAAAGCCCCGTTCCGGCGATCATCGATGACGCCGGGAAGATGAAGGCGCAGGTGCGCGCCGGTCGATGGATCGTGAATGTCGACGCGTTTCGTTTCGACAATCCGAAGGAGATCGGCTTTGCGCCAGACGTGAAGCCGGCGGTGGGTGATGAATTGGTGGCCTTTGCGGCGGCGGCGGATTTTCGCACGGTGGAGATTACCGGCATTCCTTCGGTCGATGCCTCGCAAACGACTCTCCCGCAGCCATGGCGGGAGTTTCCGGTCTATCGCTGGAACACGAGCACGCCGTTTCTCCTGGAAGAGCGGATGCGGGGCATGGGCGAGCAAAAACCGGAAGGGTTGCGAATCACCCGCGAACTTTGGCTCGACGAAAACGGCAAGGAGCTGACCTTCCGCGACCGCATTGCCGGGCGAAGCCAGGAGATCTGGCGGCTCGACGCGGCCGCCGGCCAGGACCTCGGCTCGGTGCGCAGCGGTGGACAGGGACAGCTCATTACGCGCAGTGCGCAAAACGGCGCGCCGGGTGTGGAAATCCGCACGCGCGACCTCGACCTCGAAGCCACCGGCCGCATGGCGCGAGCCGCGGAGATGCCGGCCACCGGCTGGCGTTCGGATGCCGACGCACTCAGCACGACGCTGAATCTTCCACCCGGCTGGCGGCTCTTCGCCCTCTTTGGCGCGGATTGGGTCCAAGGCGATTGGCTGACGGCCTGGACGCTGCTCGATCTATTCGTCCTGCTCGTCTTCTCGCTGGCCGTCTTTCGCCTCTGGGGCATCGGCCCGGCAGTCCTGGCCTTCGTCGGCTTCGGCCTGTCGTATCATGAACCCGGTGCACCGCGTTATCTCTGGCTGATCCTGCTCGTGCCGCTCGCCCTTCAGCGCGTGGTCCCCGCCGGGTGGGGCCGGCGCACCGTGGGCGCGCTCAAGTGGATCGCCATCGTCGCGTTTCTGCTCGTCCTCGTGCCCTTCGTCGCGCGGCAGGTGCAGCAGGCGCTCTACCCGCAATTGGAAGTTCTCGGGGAAGAACCGGGGTCGCCATTCATCCAAGGTCTGGCTCCCGCCTCGGCGTCGAACTATGCCGGGGCACCCGAGCAAACCGCCGTGCCCGGGGCAGCGCCCCCGAAGCCACAGGCGCCCAACAACGCGGATGCGACTAGGGGAGGTGCATCCGCGCGCTCGCTGCCAGTACCGGGGCTCGAAGCTCCGGCGTTCAGGCGGAAGAGTGCTGGTCGAACGGAAAATCTGGATTTCGACGCCAAGGCCCACATCCAGACCGGCCCCGGTGTTCCGGAGTGGACCTGGCGGGCCGTGAGTTTCGGCTGGAACGGCCCGGTATCCGCCGCGCAGCAGGTGAAGCCCGTGCTGATCTCGCTCACGCTCGAGCGCACGCTGACGATCCTGCGCGTCGCGCTCCTGCTCCTGCTCGTGGCGATCATGCTGGGCGTGAAAAGGTTTGGCGGTCCCGCGGTTCGCGCGAGTGGAAAGGTCGCGGCGATTCTGGTCTTCGCACTGACGCTGGCCAACGCCTCGGCACAGACGCCCATTCCAGATCAATCCACGCTCGACAAGCTGCGCGAACGCTTGCTGGAAACCACCGACGCTTACCCCAACGCCGCGGAGATCCCATCAGTCACGCTCAAACTGAGTGAACACAAGGTCGTGATGGAAGCCGAGGTCCACACCGCGATTCGCACGGCGGTGCCGATGCCCGGGCGCGTGCCCGCATGGTCGCCGCTCACCGTGCTGATCGATGATCAGCCCGAAGTGGCGCTGCGGCGGGACGACGGTTATCTCTGGTTGCTGGTGGAGGCCGGAGTACACCACGTGCACATCGAGGGTTCTCTGGCCAACGTGACCGACTGGGAGTGGACCTTCGTCCTCAAGCCGCGGCAGGTAAAAATCGAGGCGCCCGAGTGGACCTATACCGGCGTGAAACCGGATGGCATCCCCGAGGCGCAGGTTCTTTTCACGCGAAAGGAAAAGGCCGCCGCGGGCCAGTCGAGTTATGACCGGCAGAACGTGGAGGCGATCGCGATGGTCGACCGGCATGTGGAGTTGGGCCTCATCTGGCAGGTGCACACCGTGGTCACCCGCCTTTCGCCGATCGGTAAAGCCGCCTTCCTGCGCATCCCGCTGCTGCCTGGCGAAACCGTTCTGTCGGACGCGGTCGTGAAGGACGGTGTGATCCAGGTCCCCCTCGGCGCGCAGGACCAGATCTTTTCGTGGGACAGCACCCTCGAGGTGACAAAACAGCTCAAGCTCGCCACGCGCGCGGAGGATACCTGGGTCGAGCGATGGTACCTCGTGGCGTCGCCGATCTGGGATGTCGCGCTTTCCGGGCTCGCTCCCACCTTTGAGGCCGCCAGTCCCGAGTTGGTGCCGGTATGGCATCCGTGGCCCGGGGAAAGCGCCGAATTTGCCGTCAGCCGCCCGGAGGCCATCGCCGGCGCGACCATCACCGTGAGCCGCGGCTCGCTCGACATGAACCTCGGCAAACGCCAGCGCACCTCGCAACTCGAGCTTTCGCTCCGGTGCAGCCTTGGCGAGGATTTTCTCGTCGAGCTTCCCGCTGACGCCGAGGTCACCTCGCTCGCGCTCGACAGCAAACCGATTCCCGTCCGAAAGGTTGCCGGCAAATTCATCGTTCCCGTGCACACCGGCGAGCAAACGGTCTCGATCGCCTGGAAGCGAGCCCTCGCTCTCGGGACACACGCCGCGATCGATGAGGTGCGCCTGCCGATGGAAAGCGCCAATGTCTCGACCGTCCTCACCGTGCCGGACAATCGCTGGGTGCTGTGGGCTTACGGGCCGCAGCGTGGCCCCGCGGTGCGGTTCTGGGGAATCCTCATTTGCTCGCTGCTCGCGGCGGCGGCGCTCGGGCGCGTGGCGCGCTCGCCGTTGCGCACGGTCGAATGGATGTTGCTCGTGATCGGCCTGACGCAGATCCCGCTCCTCGCCGCACTCGTGGTGGTCGGTTGGTTGTTCTTCCTCGCCTGGCGCGGCAGCGAGAACTTCCAGTCCCTCGGCAACTGGCGCTATAACCTTCTGCAAGTCCTCCTCATCCTGCTCACCATTGCGGCTCTCGGCATCCTGCTTTCCGCCGTGGGTGAGGGCCTGCTCGGGCGGCCGGAAATGTTCATCGTCGGCAATGGGTCCACGCACACGGAACTCCGCTGGTTCCAGGCCCGGAGCGAGACGCTGCTCCCACGGGGCGGCTGCGTCTCGATTTCGATCTGGTGGTATCGCTTCTTCATGCTCCTCTGGGCGCTCTGGCTGGCCAGCGCGCTGATTCGCTGGCTGCGCCGGGGCTGGCAAAGCTTCAGCGCCGGAGGCATTTTCCATCGGAAGCCGAAAACAGAAAGCACGCCGCCACCGCTTCCGGTGAAACCGTGATTCAGAGGGCGCAAGCGCCGATCGCACCATGACCGAATGCGAGCCGCCGCACGTCCGATACGTGCGGCGGCTCGGTATCAATCCTGATGTCAGACCAGGAAGTGCTCCCAGTCGGCCACGCCGTGGTGATTGCGGATGAATGCGGAGACCGGGAGTACGCGCGGGGCGCTTGGCTGCTTGCGCAGCTGCAGGCCCGCCTCGCGCGGCAGCCGGTCGGCCTTGCGCGAATTGACTTCGCGGTGCGCCAGCACGCAGTTCTCCCACGAGGTCTTGCCGCCCCGCGAACGCGGGACGACGTGATCGATGTTGCCCTCTTTCGGCGAGAGCCTGCGGCCGGTGTACTGGCAGACGCCGCCATCGCGTTCCCAAATGCCGCGCACACCGAAGCGCGGACGGCGCAGCGGCACGCGTGCGTAATTCGCGGCGACAATGACCGTCGGCACGCGCACGAGAGCACGCGAAGTCTTCACCGCCTGGTCGCCAGCGCGCACGGGCAGCACAATCCAGTCGCTCCACTTCGTCGGCACGAAATTGCCGTCCGCGATATCGAGCGCCGTGGCCGCGTCGGAAGCCATCATGCAAAAGGCCTCCGCCGGCGTCTTGACATGAATCGCCTGCCAGTGCCGGTTGAGAACGAGCACGGTGGGTTTGTTAAGGAAATCACTCATTGGGAAATTTGATCGTTGAATCTTGAAAAGGGGCGGTCGGTTTCTGGTTTGCCCCCATTGCGCCTTGGGTCCCGCGCCTGCGGGACAAAGTCTTGTTTCGGGTTTCAAGTTTCGGGTTTCGCTGCGGAATGCTTACTGAGCACCAAGCACTGAGAACCAAGCACTTCAGGATTGGATGTTTGGTGTTTACCACGCAGCGCCGGTCAGTCTTCGGCGCGGTCTCCGGCTGGGCACATCTTCACGAGCTTGGGGTCGAAGCGTCCGAGCACGTCGACCAGGTCAGTCTGCGCGGCCATCACTTGCGCGATGTCCTTGTAGACACCCGGCACTTCGTCGAGGCCCGCGGAGAGCAACTCCACGCCGGCGGCGGCGAGTTGCTTCTTCACCGCGCTCCAGGTGAAGGACTGCAACGCTTTGGTGCGGCCCATCACGCGGCCCGCGCCATGGGAGGCGCTGTGCAAAGACTCGGGCGAACCCTTGCCGCGCACCACATAGCCGGGCGACGCCATCGAGCCCGGGATGATCCCGAGCACGCCGGCGCCCGCGGGCGTCGCGCCCTTGCGATGCACGATGACCTCGCGCATTTCAGACGGACGCCCGGCTTGCGGAACTTCATGGGTTTCTTTCCAGGCGAAGTTGTGATGGTTCTCGATGTCGAGAATCATGTGCGCTCCGAGCTTTTTGGCGATGTGCTGGTGAATGAGCGCGTGGTTCGCGGCGGCGTAACGGCCCATCAAGTTCATCGCCGCCCAGTATTCCTGGCCGTCGGCCTCGTCGAGCGAGAGCCAGGCGAGGTGCTTGAGTTCCTTCGGCAGGTGTTCATGGCGGGCCATGGCGCGCTTGCTATAGAAGTCACAGACTTGCGCGCCCGTGCCGCGCGAACCCGAGTGCGAAAGCAGTGCGAGGTATTCGCCCGGTTCGAGGCCGAGCGCCTGCGCCTGTTCCGCATCTGTGGAAAAGGTGCCGAACTCGACGAAGTGATTGCCGGAACCGCTGGTGCCGAGCTGCGACCACGCCTTGTCGCGCAGCCGCTCCGTCACCGGCGAAACGCTCCAGTCTTCGTCCATCACTTCGTGTTCGCGGCGTTTATTCTTGAAAGAGCAGCCCATGCCGAAGCGGGTCTCGTCCTCGAGAAGATTCGCGAGGCGGTCGCGCTGTCCGGCGAGGGTATTGCCCTTTCGGTCATAGACCGTCAGCTTCATGCGGCAGGCGATGTCCACGCCCACGGCGTAAGGAATCACTGCATTTTCCGTGGCGAGCACGCCACCGATCGGCAGGCCGTAGCCGACGTGCGCATCGGGCATCAGCGCGCCTGCCACCGCGACCGGCAGCGCGCACGCATTGGCCATCTGCTTCACGGCCTCGGCTTCGAGGCCTTCGCCCCACTGGCGCCACGGCGCGAGTTCCGCGCGAGGGGTGAACGCCGGGCGATAAATCGCCCGCGCCAGCGGCGCGCGCAGTTCGTCGGCAAAGAATGCCGGCGGATTGGCGACGATGTTGAAAATCTCGCTTTCCAACTGCGCGCCATCGTGCCCCTGCGCGATGAAGTTCTGGATGAACTCGTGCGCGAGCGGGATCGGCGCGCCCGGGGGCACGCCGAGGCGGATCAGGTCTTTGGTGTTCATATTGCTATTGGTGTTGAAAGTCGGGAACGTGGCGTGCAGACACACTACGAGTGCGCGGCGGTGTTTGTTCATTTTGTCGTGGGAATCACAAAGATCGAGGGAGCGCTGATTTGCCGTGCGGACCCGGGGACGGTGCTTCGCACGCAGCTTGGGTATTGCCATACCCCCGCTGACGTATTACCTCTTCTCCATGAGTGTGCTCACTTGCAAATTGCCCCAGGCGCTTGACGGCCGCCTTGCCGATCTGGCCAAGCGTCGCGGTGTCCCCAAATCTGTTCTCGTGCGCGAGGCCATCGAGGCAAAAATCGCCGAGGAAGCGGCGGCGCCCAAGCGTCATCCGGCAAATTTGATAGAAGCATTGGGCGATAGTGTGGGGTCCATCAGTTCGGGCAAGCGCGACCTCGCCCGCAACAAAAAGCATCTCAAGGGTTACGGCCGATGAAGTGTGTCCTCGCCGACACCGGCCCGCTTGTCGCAATCCTCGACCGAATGGATCAGGATCACGCGTGGGCGGTACGTGAAGGGAAGCGGCTCCCGCCCAAAATGTTCTCCTGCGAGGCGGTCTTGTCGGAGGTTCATTTCCTCACGCGAGACATCCCTGAGGCGAAAAACCGCATCGAGCGTTGGCTGGTTGACGGGTGGTTAGAGTTGCCCTTCAGCGTGCGCGACCACCACTCATTGTTGCATGAATTAATGACCCGCTACGCCAGCGTTCCGATGTCCTTCGCCGACGCCTGTCTCGTCCGCATGTCCGAACTCTGGCCCGACGCTCCGGTCTTTACCCTCGACTCCGATTTCCGGGTCTATCGCCGCAATAAGCGCCAGTCGCTCCCTTTAATTTGCCCGGCTCCGTAAGCTGGCAAGGCGGGCGGTACCGCCGGAGAAGGCCGTTGGCCGTCTCCGGCTGCAATGCTACTGTTTCCTCAATCGAGGAAGGCGACGTTCCCCATGGGGCGCGATCCCGTCTCGGTGTTCATCAGGATCTGGTGCCAGCAGGGCAGCGTAATGGTCGCGTGGTCGGGATGACGCACGGCGCCACGAGCGAAAGCACCCGCGTTCCGGCGTATCTGGATCCAGCCCCATGACGTGGCGTCCGGGTTTCGAGCGAGCACCTGTTGGTAGGCAGCCTCGCTGAGACCGTTTGGGTAACGCGAGCAGACCTGGACCGTCTCGCCGTCGCTGCGGTGAAATTCGGCGACGAAGTGCGGCTTGCCCTCTCCGCGGCGGATCGGCTCGTTGCGGAAGATCTGCGATGGGTTCACCACCATCTTCGGCATCGGGACAAAAAACCACTCGCCCTGGCGGACCGACACCGCGTTGCGGCGCCGGTGGCGCTCGCCGGCGCGGAGTCCCTCCCGCGCTTCGGCCTCGCGAACGACCTGTGGCTTCAGGGCCTCCCGGGCCTGCGTTACGGTCGTGGCATGGCCACGCACCGCGGCGACGAACCACTCGCGTTCGTCGTGCCCGCAGAGGAAGCGGTCTTTCCACTTCCCATCCCTGACGAGCAGAACGAGGTGACGATCCTGTGGCTGGACCTGCAACACCGTCAGGTCGAGAGATCCTTGCAGCGAAGTGGGCACGCGCAGCTCGAAGTATTGACCGCGCCGGTCGGCACGGATATCGAGCGCGTAGTCCGCGTCCGGGCGGGAAGTTTCCTGACGAACTATTCGGAATCTGGCGCCCATTTGGGCAAACTGATTGGCAATTGTTTCAGAGTTCATATTGGGTTGATTGATGTCACGCGTGCAGGGTGATCGACGGAATGCCGGGCACACTTCGCGCGGACGGATGGGAGTGAATGGAATCCCCAGACTGAGGTTTCCGGTTGATGGAAGGGCAGTGGTGTTACACGGCGGTGGAAGGGTTGGAATTGGTATGAGTGGAAAATCGTTCTTTGCCAGGGGCTCGAAGCGCGGTACTTTGCCGTCATGACCGTCGAAGAACTCAAAGCCGAAGCCTCCAAGCTCCCGCCGAGCGATCTTTTTGCGCTCGCCGAATGGCTTGAACGTAACGAAGACATTCGCGAGTTGCGACAGGCGGCCCTGTCTCGAGAAATCGAAGTCGGCCTTAACCAGCTTGATCGGGGCGAGTGCGTCGAGTGCAAGGACGACGCGGAGTTGCGGACTTTTTTGACGGGGTGAAGACCCGCGGACGTGAGTTGCTCAGTGCGCGGAAGAATTCCGCAGCGTGAGCCTCTATCGAGTCTTCGAGAGTTACCCCGCCGGCGCTGCCGCATGGCAGGCACCGGCGGGGCTTCCCCCTCAAACTGCAAATGCGAAGCGACGGAAGAAGTCACACAACTTCTCCGGGGCGCCGTCAGCTTCGCTTGATTCGGTTTCTTTGGTTGGTCGTGGATATTCGAGACTCTGCGAGGAGTGCCCAGTGACGTAGGAGAACGAATCGTTGATGGCGACGGAGCTGGTGGATTGATTACCGATCGCGTGGCGGTGGGCGGGTCAGCAGCATATCTCTCAGCAGGGCTCCGGGACCGGATCGATCGCTCAGCAGAATCCGCAGCGGGATCCCCGCGAGCGAGCTACTGTCGGGCAAACGCTCCAGCGGGACTCGGCGGCGCGCCTGGGGTTCAACCAGGGGCTGCTCGGGATGCCGATCCCGACGCTCCGAGCGTCTCCGAAAGCGCGGGCGAACGAACGCCAGCCATAAAAGGCCGAAGAGAAATACGCCATGACCCAGGATGGATGACATGGACATGGGTAATTGGGTGTTAGCGGTGACATGTTGTATTTATGAAGGCAGGCGCACAGCGGCATACAGGAGGCCGTCGATGAACCCGCCATCTCGGTAGGACCGGATCACAATGCCCCGGCGGAGATAGCTCTCCACCGGGGCGGCAGGATATGGACCGGCTACTGGCCGAAGCCGATGCGCGGCTTTCCGGCGGGTGAAGCCGTGCCGGGATTGAGCACTTCAGCGAGGGCGTACTCGTGGCGATCGTCGTCCGGCCGGAATGGCAGGTCCCGCAAATCGGCGAGCCGACGTGCCGTCTGCCGCGGCAACCGGCGAAAAGTGCGCTGGTTCATGAGGCGGCCCGGACGGGTGATGGCCGGGTCGAGATCATCGAGCCGCGCATTGACCGAGCACATAATGTGCAGGCGGAGCATGCGGCCGACGAGGCCGTCGGCGATGTTCAGCACCGAGGAGACTGCTTCACGATTGTCCCCCGATCGGGGCCAGAGCAGGCGCTCAGCGTCCTCGATCACCAGGACCTTGATTCGATCCGGGTGCCGTCTGTTTTGCTTTTTCCAGAACGGCACGAGTTCAGGCGCGGAGAGCGTGTTGTCCTGCGCTGCCTGGAGCACATAGAAGACGTGTGTCTTCACGAGCCGGCGCATCATGATGGAAACGAGGCTCGTTTTGCCGGTTCCCGGCGGACCCTCGAGGATGGTGAGCCCACCAGGGCGGGCACCGGTCCGCTCGGTGAACTGGTTTAACCAGAGATCGATGTCGGCTCCGTAGCAAAGCTGCAGGAATTCATCGCCCGGATCATCGAGCACCTGCTCGACGCGCTCGGCAACGAACTCATCCTCGTAGCGCAACATATAGAAGGATGGCGCCGCCGATGGCCGCGACGCGCGAAGCTTCGCCGTGATCTCGTTGTGCAAGGCGACGGCTTGTGTCTCGGTCGGAGCAAAGATTTCCGCCCACTCGCGCCCGTCGCCGAGCGCGAAAAGGAAGACGTCTTCGCCAAATTGCAAGAGCACGTGATACCAGTGGAATTGATCGGGCGCCGCTTTGCGGCGGGCGCGATAGACGCGGTCGGCGTAGGTTTGCGCGAGCGTGTCGACATCGGCATCGGTGATATCGAAAAAGATGCGGTGCATGGGCGAATCGGCGTACCGCAGGCTGATGTCGGACATGACATCGCGCAGGTACATTTCGCTCGTGATAATCGTGGATTTGGACATGAGAGTAAAAGAGTGACTTGGCGGGCCGGGAAGAGTTGCCGCTGGCGCGAAGCCCGGATGGCGCGCCGGAACGGTCGGGACTGATGCGATTAGTCAAGAGATTCACCTCCTTTGGGTGTTGGGTTCGTGTCGGTACGAGGTGGGAAGAATTGCCCCAGCGGAGCGAGTGCTCCGCCAGGGCTTTGTGTTTCCCCCCTCACAAATGTTGAGTTTCAGATTGCTTACCAGCCATCGGACGGCCGATGTGCAGGACCGCGAACGGCGATGCCGTGCGGCTGCCGGGTTAAGCCACGGGGAATCGCACCCCGATCTACGCAATGCCATTGCGTCGTCCTGCTCTTGGACGATGGCCCCGGAAGTGAATTTGCGATAGTATTGTGCCGATGAATGCGACGAATACCTGGAGAGCTTTGCTGCTGGCTTATCGCCGGATCGATATTCGTTTTGGCACTGGCTGGTTTCGCAGGCGGCGCTTTGCGCACGAGCTCTCGGAAAGGGAGTTGGACGATGCGCTCAATTCGTTTGGCGCCTTTCCGGCTCTCGCCAAAGAGCTTTCTGACGGAGAGGCGACGGTGACGCCCAAAATCGTGATCGTCGAGGAGCCTCTTCGGTCAGTAACGCCGACGGGTGAGGGAATGTTCTGGCCCTCCCCCACCGATACCCGAAAACAATTGGAGAAATATGCGCCGCCGGGTGAATTCGATTCGCTGTTCGTGCTTTGGGCCAGCACTAATCTTCAGACCGGGAAGGACGTTCCCTGTCCCGGCTGGGGACTCGGGAGTGGACCGCGGGATGGGACGCATGGGGCGACGTATGCAATCGTTGGGAATGCCGCTTCGTGGGCCTGGAGGATTCCCATCGTCGGTGAGGTGTGGCTGCACGAATGGTTGCACGGCGTCTGCCAGATCTTCGCGGAGAGGGATTTCGCCATGCCAAAATACGATGCCGATGGCGGTGGCAGCCACGGCTACATGCAATCGGAAACGACAGGATGGACGTCGTTCTACCATGATTTGATGACCGGGCAGGTTTTGGAGAATGGAGAGCCAAAGGGGATTACGGCAAAAGCGTGGCGAAGCCGCAACGTGGCAGGCACTATCGATATCGCAAAGTGACGGAGATGGAGCGCGCGCCCGGATTGCCGCTCCGGCGGCATGCCAGGAGCGCTCCGCGCAGCATTAGGCGCTGGCGCGCGAAGCATTCGCACCGGGTAAGAGCGGGTTTGCAATCCGCCGCCTCGACGCCTTCGGCATAGCGCGCGTGTTGAAATGGAGCCACAACAGGGACGTGCGCCCTGCTCACTGATTTACCGAACCAGGTCCTCGCTATCTAGGAGTTTGCGGCGTAATGGTTCCGCCCGGACTCGCACCGGGACTAAGCGCTCGTCCAGCGCGACTCCGTTTATAAGACGGATTGTGCTACTTTACACTACGGAACCAGGAAATGGATGCCAATGACGGTACTGCCCCGTCTCCCACGCTTTCAAAGAGCGGTAGACTACTTTTATCTGAATTGGCTGTGGCGGATCGCAGAGGGCTTGCACCTCATGCGCCTGCGGCGCACCGACTCGTTAGCAGTGAGCGACGGCTCGCTGGTCCGTTTTACGATCCAAAGAAAGTGGTCGCCGCGGCGGTGGTTGCAACCGCAGACACACGGGTTTGAGCCGTGCGGCTCGCTCATGGCTTACGCTGCGAGGATGCTCCCGGTCGGATTTGCACCGACAGTGCGGGCCGCACGGGCATAACGGGGTTTGAACCCGCTGCCTCTGCCTTGGGCTACGAGAGCGTGAAAAGTGGTCCCCTCGCTGGGCATTGCACCCAGTCCAACCGCTTCTGGGGCGGTTTGCTCGCTGATGGCATACAAGGGGAAAATGGTGGGGAATGAAGGTATCGCGCCCTCGTCTTCCGGGTGTAGGCCGGTCGCTCTGCTTTTGAGCTAATCCCCCGTGGTGCCCACAGATGGAGTTGCACCATCACTTTCACGGTTCTCGACCGTGTTCCTCTGCTGTTGGGATATGTGAGCGAAATTGGAGCCTCCGCAGAGACGTGCGCTCCGCTCTCAGATTTACGAAACCCGCGCGTCGCTTTCTACGCTTCGGAGGCGATGGAGAATCGGGCGGGAGTTGCACCCGCGTTCCTCGCGGAGACCGTTTAAAAGACGGTTGCTACATGCTGACAGTAGCCGCCGATTCATGGGAAATGGTGAGCCGCCACGGTAATGCTCCGTGTTGATCCGGGTAAGAGCCGGACGCTTTACTTTTAAGCTAGCAGCCCGTGAAAGAGTGGAGCGCCGCGTCGGTACCGCCCCGACTTGTCTGCGTTGGAAGCGCAGTGCATTGCTTTTATGCTAGTGGCGCGTGGTCGCTGTTCCGGCGTTCGCATCCGGTTGTTCCGTTCTTCAGACGGCTGCTCTACGTCATGAGCTAAACAGCGATGGTCCTTCCTGCTGGTATCGCGCCAGCGTCGCGCGATTATCGGTCGCGTGCTCTGCTTTTGAGCTAAAGAAGGAAAAATGGTGTCCCACCAGGGAGTTGCACCCTGACTTGAGGTTCCGAAGACCACCGTGCTATCTATTACACCAGCGGGACAGGAAATGGCTGGCCTTCACCGAACTGCCCGGTGAACTGCGCTTTCAGAGAGCGCCGAGTTTCTGGTTACTCCAAAGGCCAAGGAAAATGGCATCGCTGGTGGGTGCTGCCCCCACTTGTTCCGATTTGAAGGACCGGACGCAATGCTGTTTGCGTTCAGCGACAGGAAATGGGGTGCCTGACGAGTGCTGCCCTCGTGCGATCTCCTTCACAGGGAGAGATGCTGCTGTTACATCACAGGCACCATAAGGCGGCTTCGCCGCAATTGCCCCCATTGCGCCGTGGGTCCCGCCCCTGCGGGACAAAGCCTCGGCTTCCAACATCCAACACCCAACATCCAACATCCACTGGGCTCTGCGTCGAGCGGGAAGCCTGGGCCGCAGAAATCTTCCTGAAAAAAGGAAGAATTGAAGGAATCGTAAAAAGAAATGGCGGACAGCCGAGGTATCGCGCCCCATGCGCCTCAGGCGCACAATCCCGCTTCCAGCGGGTTCCGGCATTTCGCCGGCTGACTGCCCAGGAAATGGCTCCAGTGGTAGGTAATGCTCCTACATGCAACTGCTTAACAGGCAGCCCGCCTACTTGTGGCGCACACTGGAATGAAAATTGGTCGGGACGACAGGTAACGCTCCTGCTTGACCTCGCTCCCAAGGCGAGTGCCTCACTTTTAGGCTACGTCCCGATGAATTTGGTGTTCCTGCCGAGATTCGCACTCGGGGCTCATCCTTCGCAGGGATGTGTGATTCTACTTCACCACAGGAACAGGCAGCGGCTTCGCCGCAACACCCAACACCCAACACCCAACATCTCCGCCAGAGGCGGATCAGCCTTCGGCTGACAATGAGCTCCGTAGTCCCGCAGTCGCGGGACGGAGCTTTATTCGCGAAAATCTTCCTGAAAAAAGGAGAATTGGAGGAGTAGTGACAGGAAAGTGGCGGATGACTGGCGACTTGCACGCCAACCCATGTTGCAGGGTCGCTTCGTTTTCGAGACGAGCCCGGTGCGCTTGCCCGGTTAATCATCCACGTGCTGCCGGCAGGATTCGCACGCGCTTTAGAAGACCACTGCCTTTCTACTCGAGCCACGGCAGCAAAATGGTCCCGGCGGTCAGAATTGCACTGACGTCGACGTGCTTATGATACACGGCTGGCGCTTCTCCAGTGACACCGGGGAAAAGTGGTTGCGGGGGGAGTCGCGCCACCGGAGAAAAGCAGATGCGACTTTCTGGAATACTCTTGCCCCTCCCGCGCCTGCGGGACAAAGCCTCGGCTCTCCGCCGCAAATGAAAATTGGAGCCGAGCCCGATACTTGCAATCGGCATCCCCGTTTACAAAACGGGCGTAGGTGCTTACACACGGCCAAGAGGGCGACTAAGGAAACTGGCGGATATGGCGGGTGCTGCCCCCGCTTCCCCTCGCTCGACAGGCGAGGACTGATGCTGTTCAGACTCATATCCGTGGTGGTGCGTCAGGCCAGACTCGCACTGGCGGTGTTTCTGGTGTGGAAGTTTTACAGACTCCTGGGATCGCTGCTACCCGACTGACGCGATGAAAGTGGTGGATGGAAGTGGCTGGGCTGTGTCAATAATGCTCCGACGCTGGTCCTGCTGGACACCCGCTCCGCAACCGTGGTGGGAGCGGCTCACTATCTTTACGCGCCCGCCAACCCGAAGACACCCCTGGTTTTGAAAGCTCAGCTTTCCGTCTCGAAGCGAAGCTGGAGCTTCGAAGACAAGTGCGTTCCCAAGCTGGAGCTTGGGAACGAGGGACTGAAAGGTGAAAGTGGTGGACCGGCTCGGTAACGCTCCGAGCAGAGGTTGTGTGCAAGACATCCTAGCGCCCTTGCGCCCGGCCCATGAAAAGGTTGATCGCGGGGGCCGGAATCGAACCGGCGCATAAACGGCTTATGAGGCCGCTGCCTTGCCACTTGGCGACCCCGCAATTGGCTAGGAGGGCGTCTAAAGGGAGTGGCACGGCGTCCCGGTGCTGCCCCGAGCACGCGGAGTTTTGGAGGCTCTGCTGCGCAAGCTGGCGCCCGCCGCACACCTTGTGTGTCTCTGATTGTGTGAAAATTGGTGCGGTCAGCCGGAGTTGCACCGGCATCGCCTGAATGGCACTCAGGCGTCCTGCTCTTGAACGATGACCGCGAATGAGCAGCGCGGGTGCGATGTATGCGCACCCGCGCCGCCATAGACGACAAAAAGAACAAACACCGCTGCCAACTCGAACTTGAGTTCGCACCCGCAGGATCTTTCACGGCGGTTCTTTCGGTGTTTCAGGCACACCTCCCGATGCATGCCCTAACGGCATGCGAAGCCTCTGGATTGGAAAGCCAGGGGCGAGGAATCGGGCGTCAGACAAGACAGATCCGTGAGCCAGTCATTCGTAAGATTGACTGACTTGACAGTTACTCCATGAGCTGCCACCGTTTGCGCGGTTACTGACTCACGAAGGCCTCCTCTAGAGACTATCTGGATTGGTGACCGATTCCACCCCGTCGTCAGTTGCCGCTGGCGGCGGGGTTTTTATCGCCCACGTGGTGGATTAAAGGTGATGTTCGATCTGGTTGGTTTTGATTGGTGGTTTTGGTGCGACGGTTGGCCGCGGTGAAAAATTAGCGAATAGGCTGAAAACGAAGAACCCTGCTGGCTTTGCGGGCGAGCAGGGTTCTCGAAAATCGATGATCTAAAGGTCAGATCGTGAACTACCTGCCAGCCTCCTTGGTTAAATTGTGCCCGGGCTCCTGGCCCGCGAGTATGGTGACGAATCTCGCAATGGCCGGCCGCGTTTTGGCGGCCTGGATAGCGGAGCCAAAGAGCAGTCCTCCGGTATCCAGGGACATACTCGCGCGGTGCGGCGACACGTCCGCGCAACGCGACCACGTGGTCGCTTGCGATTGGTTTGGATATGTCGGTGATAACTTCATTGCTTTGGAAAGTAATCGTGAATAAGTCCGAATTCTTAGCAAGTCAATCAACAAATCTAAAAAAGTTTTTTGATCGAATGGCGTGAAGTCCGAACACCCGCATTCGACGGCGGTTGCGCGGAGATTATTCACGTCACAGCCCTAACCTCCGGACGAACGATTGCCGCCGCCTGAGGGCGTCTAAAAAGTAGGGGAGCGTCCCCCCTACTTTTTAGACGCCCTCTGAGACCAACATCGTTCAGAACCGCCACTGGCCCGGGACCGGCAGTGGATACGCGCCGCTGGCATCCGGTTGGACCGGCGCGGGGTCGTCGAGCGATTTGAAGTCGGCCGAAACGTGGGTCTCCGAGTGGAAGGCTTTCTCCCACTCGACCTCCTGCCCGGAATATCCCGCAAGGCGTCCGAGGATGCACCCCATCGTGCTCATCGCCCCGCGCTCCGCCTCGTTGTGCGGCTGGTCGTTTTCGATCGCCGCGAAGAGCACGTCGTGTTCGCGCTGGTACGGATTGACGAAATCTTTCGGCACGACATAACGCCACGGATTCGCTCCCGTAATGGCAAACAGTTGGCGGTCATTGGACATCTCGAGCGAGCCGTCCGGCCCGTAGGCACTTTCTCCGACGTAATCCCAGCAACCGGGAATCTGGCGGTCTTGCGCAAACAGGCGTGTCCCATCCGCGTATTCGTACTCGATGGCAAAATGGTCGAACAGGCAACCCGCGCCGGCTCCCCGCCGGACTTCCGCGCCCGCCACGGCCCGTGCGCGCACGGGATACGCCCCCTTGATCCAATTGATGACGTCGACGTTGTGGACGCCCTGGTCGAGCGGGCAGTCGCCATTGACCCAAGCGAAGAGGCGCTGATTGCGAATCTGGTACTCCAGTTCGGTCCAATGCGGTTGCCGGGGCGTGAGGTTGCTCGCCGCGCCCATGTTCCAGAAGACGCGATAGTAGAGTGTGCGACCGAGCGCTCCATCCTGGGCACGCGCGACCGCTTCCTGATAGCCCGCGTGGTGCCGCCGCTGAATACCGATTCCCACCTTGAGATTTTTCCCGGTGGCCACTTGGGCGGCGGCCAGGAACCGGCGAATTCCCGGCGGGTCGGTGGCGACCGGCTTCTCGACGAAGGCATGTTTTCCCTGCCGCACCGCCTCCTCAAACATCGCCGGATGAAAGACCGGCGCGGTGGCAATGATGGCGACATCCGCCGCAGCGATGGCGTGCTTGTAGGCGTCGAAGCCGAGAAAAATGCGTTCGGGTGGCACATCGACCTTGCCGGGATTTGCCGCAGCCAGGGCTTTCAAGGCGCCTTCGGGCTTGCCGGCAAAGAGGTCGGCGAGCGCGACCAACTGGACATTCGAGCCCGTGTGCAGAGCAGCTGAGGCAGCGCCGGAGCCGCGCCCTCCACAACCGATGAGCGCAATCTTCAGCGGCCCGCCACCGCTCGCGGCATGCGCGAAGCGCGCGGCCGGCAGGATCGAAAGGAGGGCCGTTCCCGCCAATGATTTTTTCAAGAAACTTCGCCGGCTGGACGAAACGATGGGTGAACGGGAATGCTCCTGCACGGCATTCGCAAATTGAACTTTCCGCTGTGAAATGGACTCCGCGAGGAATGTGTGTGACATACTTCGGCAAACCTAACGACGCGCCCGCCGAACGACCATGGGTGGAACACACGAACCTTTGAGAGAAATCCACATTCAGAGCGCGCGTTGCCGGAGATGGGCGATTCGCGGGGGCGCGGAGGATCCGCCCCCCTGGCTGGCCAAAGCAATCGTTTGCCCGGAACTGACGCGCCATCAGATGGCCCACCTTGGCATCGCCGACATGGTGGCGCCGTACCGGGTCGTGCGCACACACCTCGGCGGCGCCTATTTTCTCGCATGCTATGGCGGGGCAGGGCGCATTCTGGTGGAAGGGACCTGGCGCACCTGCGGCACGGGCGTGGCCGCGATGCTCCCGCCCAGGACCCTGAATGCCTTCCATGCCGTTCCCGGAGCGCGCTGGAAGTTTTGCTGGGTGCGCTTCGCCTCCTCCCAGGAGCGGCAGCCAATGTTCGCCGCCGAATGCCCCGCACTAGCGCCGTTTGACTGCGGCACACTGCGTGTTGCGATGCGCGGTCTCCGCGAGGAATGCGCTTCGACACGCAACCCCACCGCCCTGCACCATTGGATCGAACTCGTGCGGACTTATGTGCAGCAGTTCGCCCGACCGCGTCAAGGTGATCCGCGCCTCTTCGAGCTCTGGCGGCTCGTCAGCGCCGACCTGGCTGCAGCGTGGGACGGAGCGCGTCTCGCCCGCGCCGCTCACCTCAGTTTCGAACATCTCCGGCGGCTGAGCCGGAAGGAGATTGGCCGAAGCCCGATGCACCAAGTCATCCACCTTCGGATGAGCCGCGCGGCGGACATGCTGGGCGCAACCGCAGACTCGGTGGATCAAATCGGCACGTCGGTCGGCTACCACGATTGCTCCGTTTTCTCGGCGCGCTTCAAGAAATGGTCCGGCCTAAGCCCCACCGCCTACCGCCGCCGCCTGGAATCCCGCCCGGCACCCGAATCTTTCCCCGTGGATGCCGTGCGGAGCTGAGAAGACACCTTCAGCGCGCAATCCGGCGGAAGAATGTTTCCAGGCGTTGCGCCACCGCGGTGAATGACAGCTTCTCCCGCGCCGTGGCCACGGCGCGTTCCATCACGGCCTCGCAATCGTGCGAATGCTCGAGGAGCCGCGCCGCGAGATCGAAGAGTTGCTCCGAATCGCGCCCGTGCCCGCAGAGATCGGGAAAGACCAGTCGTTCCGTCGTGCCGTTCCCACCGACGCACGGCACGAGCGCGAGCAGTGCGTCGCCGGCGACCTGGCCGGACCCGCCCGCGGCATCGAGTTGCCAGACCAGCTTGTGCTTCGCGAGCAGTCGCAAGTAACGCGGATACGACAGCCGGCCCTCGACGACATTGAGCAATTGCTCGTCGTAGCCGAGCCGCTCGATGATGCCGCGTCCCCGGCCGCCGTCGGTATTGATTACGGTGATGGTCTCGTACATGGACGCCGCGAGCTGGCGCAAGGCCAGCAAGGCCGCGAGATGGTTTCGGGCAGGGGCACGAAATTCCCGCGTGCCCACGAAAATTCCGCGGCGCTCCTCGATCGGGACGTTAAAATCCCAGCGTGCGTCCTCGACGGGCCAGGGCGTCGGGATGAATTCGGTGTGGCGCACGCCGGCGGCGGTAAAGAACGTGACCAGGTCCGGGGTAGTGGCGATGGCGCCGTCGGCGCGCTGGCAAATTTCCTGGAAGAGTTTGAACCTGGCGGGTTTCGCCAGTTCCTCCGCAATCTGGAATGGACCGGCGTCTTTCCAAGCAATGGCGATGGTCTTGCCCAGGCTCCGCAGTTCGACGAGAGCCTGCCGGCAGGCTTTCAAGTTGGCTCCCACGAGCACGAGCACCTCCTTTTGCCCGGGGGGTATTTCCTGGTCCTTGCGAAAGAAAGAGCCGCTCGTGCATGCCGCAAAAGCATGGCCGCTCAGCGGCGGATGCACGCTTTCGTCTGGCGCACCCGCGCCTTCGGGAAATCCCTGGCTGGGCTCGCGTCCGCCAGGGTTGAGCACTGCGAGTTTCATAGGGTGGGCATTCGTAGCAGGTCGGCACGCGGACGCCAATCGTGTCGAGCCCCAGTGGAGGGGAACCCGAGGATCAACGGGGTGTGGCTCGACGGGACGTGCTCTCCGTGATAGGCAATCGGAGAACTTCAATTACTCCCCATGAAATTGCTTCCCCTTCTCCTCAGTGCCCCCTTCCTGTCGGCGGCGTACGCCCAGGACACGGACCTCAAGATCGAGCGGGACATCCCGTATGCCGAGCCGGCCGACCCGTTGCAAAAGCTGGACGTGTACGCGGCCCCGGGCGCGAAGAATCTTCCGGTGGTGGTGTGGATTCATGGGGGTGGGTGGCAGATGGGTGACAAGGCGGAGATGAAGGAGAAGCCGCAGGCCTTCGCGAAGAAGGGATTCGTGTTCGTCTCCGTAAACTATCGCCTCGAGCCCAAGGTGGTGATGGGCGAACTTGTGCGCGACGTGGCGAAGTCCGTTCGCTGGGTGCACGACCACGTGGCCGAGCACGGGGGCGATCCGCAACGGCTCTTCATCATGGGCCATTCGGCGGGTGCGCAACTCGCGGCGCTGCTCTGCACCGATGAGCATTACTTCCAGGAACAGGGATTTTCGCTGGGCATCGTGAAAGGCTGCGTGCCGGTGGATGGCGACACCTACGATGTGCCGGCGATGATCGTGTCGGAGCAAAACCTTCGCCGAGCGCACGGGTTGCCGGAGCCGAAGTTTGGCCATCCCGAAGAGTTTGGCACGCTGGAGCAGCAGAAGGATTTCTCGGCGGTCAACCACGTCGCGAAAGGCAAAGGCATCCCGCCGTTTCTAATTCTGCACGTCGCCGCGAATCCCATGACCTCGGCGCAGGCGATAGAACTGGGCCGGGTGCTGAAGGGAGTGGGGATTGAGGAGAAGGTCTTCGGCGCCAAGGATACGAGTCACGGCAAGCTCAACGACGACCTCGGCGTGGATGGGGATGCCGCGACAAAGGAGCTATTCGAGTTTGTGGATCGGGCGTTGAAGCCCTGACTTCCAGCTACAAGCCGGGCATGAAACCGCGGAACTGTGCGAATCTTGCGTAATCTTCGGAGATGACCCGTCGATTGAGGGAGATATCGGGAATCCCAATTTTTCGGCCTGAAAGTACGCCGAGGAGTGATGTCGCGTCTTGTGCGGCGGCGAAGACGCGTCTACCGAATGAGGATTGAGCCGCAAACGCCTGTCAACTGACGGGACGGGCCAGCCCATGCCTCACGAAACGTCACTCATCGCCATGATCGCCATAGGCCTGGCCTATGCGTTCGTCGGCGGCTTCATTGCCGTTCGGCTTCATTTGCCGCCCATCGTCGGCTATCTCCTGGCCGGCATTGCCGTGGGGCCATATACCCCCGGGTTTGTGGGTGATGCCGCGATCGCGTCGCAACTCGCGGAAATCGGCGTCATCCTGCTCATGTTCGGCGTCGGGATGCATTTTTCGGTGCGCGACCTCTGGGCAGTGCGCTCGATCGCCTTGCCTGGAGCGCTCGCCCAAATCGTGGTGGCCACGGCGCTGGGAGCGGGCGTCGCTCATTTTTGGGGTTGGTCACTCGGCGCGGGCCTGGTGTTTGGGCTCGCCTTGTCGGTCGCCAGCACCGTGGTCCTGCTCCGATCGTTGGAATCCTCGCGAACTTTGGACACTGCGGACGGACGCATCGCGGTGGGCTGGCTGATCGTTGAGGACCTGGTCATGGTTCTCGCCCTCGTGTTGCTGCCGGCCTTCGCCGCAAATCTCGGCGGCACCGCTTTCCCGCACCGCGAGCCGACGGATGATCGCGTCTGGGTTTCGCTTGGCATGACTTTGGGGAAGGTGGTGGTGTTTGTCGTCCTGATGCTGGTCGTCGGCACACGCTTGTTTCCCTGGCTGCTCCGGCAAGTTCAGCGCACGACATCCCGCGAGCTTTTCACCCTCGCGGTGGTGGCGCTGGCCCTGGGCGTGGCCTTTGGCTCGGCGAAGCTTTTTGGCGTTTCTTTCGCGCTGGGTGCCTTCTTTGCCGGCGTGGTAATCAATGAGTCCGACCTGAGCCATCGCGCGGCGACCGATTTGCAGCCCTTGCAAGATGCGTTCGGCGTCCTGTTCTTCGTCGCCGTCGGCATGCTTTTCGATCCAATGATTCTTGTGCGCCAGCCTTGGGAGGTGCTCGCCGTGGTGGGCATCATCGTGATCGGAAAATCCCTGGCGGCGTTTGGGATCGTGCTGGCGCTGCGGCGACCGCTCAAGACCGCTTTGACGGTCTCGGCCGGGCTGGCCCAAATCGGGGAATTCTCATTTATCCTCGCGGCACTCGGGCTCGACCTGGGCCTCCTGCCTGCGGAGGGTCAACACCTCATTCTGGCAGGCGCACTGCTTTCCATCACCCTCAACCCGCTGGTTTTCCGCCTGACCTTTCTCCTCGCAGGCAAGGATGAAGTTCGCGGCGGTGGCCATGAGGCTTTATCCGCCGGGAAGGAACAATCATAGGTCCGTCATCGGACGCCAGCGCCCGATGACTCCCGGATGGGGCGAAATCGGCGCGCGGCGATTCCCAGGAGGGAAACCTTCAGGGCTCGAGTGACGCCGCGTAGGCCGCGAGGGCGACCATGTCTTCGAGGGTGAGCTTTTCCACGGTTGGCTTCATGAGGGCGCTGCCGATCCCGGCACGGACCCCGTGCTTGATATCGTAGAGCTGGCGGACGAGGTAGCTGGGCGAGCGCCCGGCGATGCCCGGAATCGGGCCGAGTCCCCGCAGATCGGGGCCATGACAGATGGCGCACTGCACGGTCCGGCCTCCTTCGCCCGTGCTGGCCAGCACTTTGCCTTTCTGAATGCTCCCGGTCGGAACGTAGGCGATGAAACGGGAGCGCGAATCACGACTGACAAACTGTTCCAGGTCTGCCGGGACTTCGATGACTCGCTGGCCGATCGGCTCCTTCTCACCGTTCTTGAGATCGGCCAGATGCCATCCATGAACCTGGGTCTTTGGCGCCATGTCCGTTTCCACCACCTGAATGATGGGCTTTAATTTCAGGCCCGAGAAATACGCGGCAGCCTCTTCGATTTCCGCGGTCGTGGCGGCTTTGGAAAGCGCGATCATATTCTTTGGCGGAGCCCTTTGCGGAAGGGAGGTCGATCTGGCCCCGCTTTTGAAGTCAGCCATCTGTTGCAAAATATATCCCGCGGGAAGGCCGGCGATACTGGCATTCTCCGGACCGCCGGTGCCCCCTGCCCGGTGGCAATAACCGCACGCCATCACGGCAGGCTTCCTTCCGTGCGCGACGATTTCCGGCATGGGCGGATGGTCGTTCGGGTGCCAGTCCGGGGAGAGAAAGCCGTCCCGGACCTGGGTGAGAGTCAAGCCGAGCGTGCTCTCGGGAACGTGCCGCAGAGATCCGTCATCCTTTGGAATCACCAAATTTGGCGGATCGACGGGATAAGCCCATGGTGGAGGGACGTCTTCGTTCGAGATCGGGGCTTCCGCCGCCAAGGTCGACAGCAGACCCAACCAGGTTCCCAGCAAGATGAAGGTCTTCAATGTCAACGCGGACGGGGTAAACTTTTTTTGCATCGTTGCTGATGGTACCCGCGGCGAACCTGTTTCCAAAAGTCCAATCTTCCCAGCCCGTGAGAGACATCGGCAAATTGCGCGCCGCCGCGGCGAGCACACGCGACGGATTCAGCCGTGTCACTCCACTTTCACCGTGACTTCACCCTTGCCGCTGTTGCCGTTGGGGTTCTCGTCGTTCGCAAAGATCACTAATTCTCCGTCAGCCGGCACGGTGAAAGTGAATTCCTTTTTATCGGGCAGAAAGTTGTGATCGCCAACCGCGAGGACCACCGCCATCCATGGCAGGCCGTTGTGTTCACGGCGATCCCGGTAACCATGCCAGTCTGCGAAGGCCCCTCTTTTACTCCCGCCACCTGTCCACAGGACATGTCCAATGGTGAGAGTGACCGTCTGCCCCTTTGTCACCTTACCGATCTTCACGGGATTACGATGGCCAGCAGTAGCTGGAATTTCCACGGTGCTCGTCGCCGGGGCTTTCTGCTCATCCGAATCCTCGGCTCGTGTAAGGAAAGGCATCAACATCATCGCACACCCGAAAACCGCACCCACGAAGTTGCTGCGAAATATTGATGACTTCATAACGGAAATGGGAACGGCGTATCTAGGCACAAAGCCCATTCCGATCCAAGGCAAAACTTGGTTTTGTCCCCAGTGACGATGCCCCGATTGGCGCGCAACTTCTTCGGCCGACCGCCTCGGTTTCGTCGGTTGTTCTCGATACGGCGAGAGCGTCTAAGGCCGTTTGGGTGCGTAAAACACCGGCGTCTTGAATCCTTCGTAACGATTCTCATCCAAGGCGGAGACGCTGTGAGCTTCGTCGTGGGCGTCACTTTGAATCCAGAGTCCGTAAACGGAATTATTGTGTCCGACCAGGGAGTTGCCGTGAAACGTGATCCCATCCAACGAAGGGCCGCTCAGCAGCACGCAACCGGAGGCCGACATGGCGGCACAGTGGAAGGTATTATTGGCGATCACGTTGGTCGCCTTCACCTCTGAACGGGGAACGTCCTCGTGGGGTCGGCCACTGATCGTCACCAATAAGGCATGCTCCTCCGGACCGCTGACCACCAGGTTTCCGGAGAATTCGGTGTCCGGGGTATAAATCCGGACCGCGGTCGCTCCCGCGGCCGAGGAGAAGCGATTGTCCCTGATCTTTTGTGCTCCGAAGAGAAATTTGTAGGGATTGGGCGCCGTGGAGAAATCGGTGTAGAGATAATCCATGCTGGCCGTGGAAGTCACGGTGTTCCCTTCGAAGACGATGTCGTAACCCTGAAGGCACAGCCCATGATGCTTTCCGGCAGGAGGAGGAGAAATCTGAAAGCTGTTATCTTTAAAGACCCAATGCGCCCAATATTCGCCGCCCCCGGCGGCGGCGAGAAAGGTATTGTGCTCAATGGTCACATCCATCGAATTGTTCTGCGGCAATTCAATGCCGTCCACATTGGCCACGGCGCCTGCCGGATAATCGGAAACGATGTTATCTTTAAAGAGCATTTTCCGGACGCCATTGGCGAAGACGTAGGTCCCTTTTGCGGGGGCGGCGTAGGTGACGTCGCAGAGGATCTTGCAGTCGATCATGTTAAAGTTGTAAAGGTCGTTCAAAAAACAGGGAATGACGCCCTGCAAGGTCAGGCCCCGGATGGTGATATTGGACCGCACCATGTGGGTAACCTTGGCGGCAAAGCCTGTGGGATAGGTTTGCGTCTGCGGCCAGCGCAGTGCCACCACGCCGGTCTCGGCGTTGGCGGAAACCACCTGGTTTATCTCCAGGGGTTCTATTTGCTGGTCGGTGGTCTCGGAGACGGCGATCCAATCTCCCTCGGCAAATCGGCCCGCGTCCGCCTTTGTGGCAAACGTCACCGACGAACTTTGCGCGGAAATCGGAGCCTGGAGAGTGAAGTAGCCGCCATTCTGGTGGATGTTCTGATATCCATTCTGCCCGATGTGTGAGTCCAGAAAGAACTCTGAATTAAACACGGCCAGCGGCCCGAAAGTGCGATGGCGGGGCGTTCCCCAGCCGTGCGGCCCCTGAACCAATATCACGCTTCCAGTGGGTGTCCCCGGGGCGGGTTCAAAGGTGAGATTGTCGTGACTGGTGACCAGGTTGAAGTTGTCGACGGCCTTCGCGGTGATGTAGCTGTCCATCAGGTAGGTGCCGGCTGGGAAAGAGACTGTTCCTCCGTTGGTCAGGCTGTCGATGGCCGCCTGGACGGCGGGCCGGTCATCGGCGATTCCATCGCCTTTGGCGCCGAAGTCCTTGACCGAGACGGTGGGCAGGGCGTCGGAACGCGGCGGATTATCGCCCGCCGCGGCCAGCGATTTGCCAGATGCCGCCAAACCCAACAGCAGAAGGCCCAAGACACCACTGAAAAGAGGCATTCCCGTTTTAGTGGATCTTCGCGTGCTGGTTCCCGGGGTGCATTCGTTCATGGCATTGACGACCCCTTTTGGACCCCGGGATTAGACTCCCTATTAAGAGGGTGTCTAAGGCCGGACGTGAAATGGAATCCGGTTCACGACCTTCCCCGACTGATCGTAAATCACCACGCAGCCGTCGTCGTGCGGTGATTCTCCGCGCGCGTGCCGGGTCGCCTCAAAGAGGGATCGAAATTCCCTGGGTTCACGACCATTCATCCCTTTGAGGGTAAAACGCGTATCAAAATGCGACGCAAAGATATGAAATTCCCTGTTCATAGGTGATCCAAGAAGACCGGCAGCTGACCGATCTTCTCGTACATAGCTACGGGCTTGGATGACGCTTTCCCGGTTTCTTGCAGGAAATCTGCGAAATTCGGTCGGTTCGTCAAACAGATCCAGAGGAAACGGGTTCGCCTGCGTAACGCAGAGCGTCACTCCGCTCCCCCGGAGGCGCTTCTGGCACGGCCAATGGTCAATGGGGCCAATCGCGTCAGACTGCGTTACGCGGAAGCGTCCCTCACAACCTTCCCGTTCACATGAGCGTTGAGTTGCGGGCTGGGAGCGGCTAATTCCGTAGCGTGACGTCCACACCCCGCTTTTTCCATTTCACCGCCATCTGCACGCTGCTTGCCGTCGGATGGCTCGGCGCGAGTGCGGCGTTGGCGTCCGCGGCAGAAACCGAGTGGCCGCAATTCCGCGGCCCGACCGGCCAGGGCCTTTCGCAGGCTCTCAACGTGCCGATCCGATGGAATGCGACGGAAGGCGTGGCGTGGAAGGTCGAAGTGCCGGGGCTCGGCTGGTCGTCGCCCGTGCTAAGCAAAGGCCGCCTCTATTTGACGAGCGCAATCACCGATGCCGGCAGTGGCGATGTCACGCTGCACGCACTCTGCCTCGACTCCACGGATGGACACCTCGTGTGGGACACCGAAGTGCTTCGACCCGACCCCGACCGCGTCGCCGCGATGCACCGCAAAAATTCCCCGGCCAGCCCCACGCCCATCGTCACCAGCGACCGTCTCTACGTGCATTTCGGCCACATGGGCACGGCGGCACTCGATCTCGCCGGCAAGGTGCTCTGGCGCCAGACCGAGCTTGATTATCCGCCGACGCACGGCAATGGCGGTTCGCCGGTGCTCGTCGGCGACACGCTCATTTTCAGCGCCGACGGGCAAAAAGATCCCTGCGTGATCGCGCTCGATGCCGGGACCGGCGCCATGCGCTGGAAAACGCCCCGCAATTCCCCGGCGAGGAAACAGTTCTCGTTTTCCACGCCGCTCGCGATCGAAGTCGACGGAGTCAAGCAGGTCATCAGCCCTGGCAGTGGTTTCGTGGGCGCCTACGACCCCGCCGACGGCCACGAATTGTGGCGCGTGGGCTACGGCGAAGGCTACTCCGTGGTCCCCCGCCCCGTCTTCGCGCACGGGTTGCTGTTTCTCAGCTCGGGTTTCGACCGCGCGTCGTTCTACGCGATCAAGCCGGCAGTGGCTGCGGGTGACGCGACGGCCACCAATGTGGTGTGGTCGCTCAACAAAGGCGCGCCGCACACGCCTTCTGCGGTCGTCGTCGGCGATGAAGTCTATTTCGTTTCCGATGCGGGCATTGCCACCTGCGCCGAAGCCCTCACCGGCGACGTGCTCTGGAGCGAACGACTCGGGGGTGACTTCTCCGCGTCGCCGGTCGCCGTCGATGGACGCGTCTATTTTCAAAATGAAACCGGCGTTGGTTTCGTGGTGAAGGCGGGCAAGACCTACGAACTGCTCGCCAGGAACGATCTCGGCGAGCGCTCGCTGGCTTCCTACGCCGTGGCCGATGGTGTGCTCTACATCCGCACGGAAGCGCACCTGTGGAAGATCGCTCGCTAAGAGGGCGTCTAAAAAGTAGGGGAGGGTCGCGAGAGAGTGCTTTGGGCCGGATGGCAAGGCGCGAGCGACGAGCATCCCCGCTGTGGGCTGTAAGGAGGGAGCAACGCGGCCAGACGGCCCAAAGCACTCTCGCCTTCGGTGGTGCGGCTTTTTGGCTTGGGCTGCGTTGCTCCTCAGTTACAGACCGCAGAGGGTATGCTCCTTCGTCGCGCCTTGCCCAAGCCAAAAATCCG
>Ga0302326_10002238_pt1 | contig 47345 bp, 33 predicted proteins | sample Palsa_T0_3_FD_202264 | JGI IMG/M metagenome (GOLD analysis project Ga0302326, IMG submission 202264) | Peat permafrost microbial communities from Stordalen Mire near Abisko, Sweden - Palsa_T0_3 | ecosystem: Environmental > Terrestrial > Soil > Palsa > Peat permafrost | place: Sweden: Abisko... | reverse complement strand
AGGTCGGCGTCGACTGCACTGATCGCTTCGCGGGCCGCAAGCTCAGACGAGGAGTTGAGATAGGCGAACAGGAAGCAGACCGCGACGGCAACGTCCCCGCCGCCATGCTCCGGGAGTAGGCGCCGCACCTCTTCGGGATCGAGCTGCCGTACCACCTCTCCTTCCGCGTTTACGCGCTCGTCGATACCGATGCAGTCCCGCTGGTGGACGAACGGCGTGGGCTTGCGCCAGGCGAAGTCATAATGGTTCTTGCGGTTGATCCGCTGGATGTACGGCACGTCCTCAAAGCCGCGAGTCGTCAGGAAGATGACACGGGCGCCAGTCCGTGTGAGCACGGCATTGATCCCAATCGTGGTTCCAACAACGATGAAGGACACGTCTTCAGGAGCGAACTCCGCTTGCGCGAGTACCGCCGCCAACGCCTCCACGGGATGGGAAGGATTAGACGGTACCTTGGCGACGTACCAATCGCCGCTGTCCTCGTCAGCGGCGACCAAATCCGTGAACGTGCCGCCCGTATCGATTCCTACACGGATGCCCAACTGCCGCTCCCTCCGCGAAGATGCACCTCAACGCCAGTCGTCACGGGCGTACATGTCGACGGTGGACTCGGAGAACGCAAAGCCGAGGCCTAGCCCGCTCGGTAGCCGGAGCTCACCGTTGCTACTGACGCCGAGCCGCGTATCCAGCAGTCGGCTGAAGTTGAATACCTCATCGTCGGGAAAGAACTCGACGAAACGCGCGTTTGGCGTAGAGCCAACGAGGTGAACGTGCAGGTCTTGAAACCAGTGAGGCGCCATCGCGATGCCGAAGCTATCTGCCGTGCTCGCGATCCGTTGATATTCGGTGATACCCCCGCACACCGCGGCGTCGGTCTGGAGAACTGCTGCCGCCCCTGAGGTGAAAAGACGCGTGTTTTGCCACCTGCCGGCCTCGAGCTCGCCTGTAACCACGGTCAATCCGGTTGCGCGAGCCAGTCTCGCATGATTCTCGATGTCGTCGGGCCCGAACGGCTCTTCGATCCAATACGGGTCGTATTTCTCCAGCCGACGCAGCGCGTGAAGCGCGTCCGGCAGGTCTCGCCACGCATTATTTGCGTCAAGCATCACGAGCACGTCTGGCCCTACCGCGGCGCGGACATGGCTGACGCGATCCTCGTCCTCCTGTGGCGCCGCCCGGCCGATCTTGAGTTTCACGGCGCGAAATCCCAGCGACACGTAGGACTCCATCTCGGCGGCCAGATCAGCCGCTGACTTGCCTTCAACGTAGTAGCCACCACTAGCGTATGCCGGAACCGTCTCCGACGCGACCGCGCCCAGATATCGCCACAGCGGCAGACCCGCCCGGCGTGCGTTCAGGTCCCATAACGCTATGTCGACTGCGCTCACCGCTCGCATTACCGACCCAGCGCGTGCGTGTAGAAGAAGCTGCTGATAGACGTCCTCCCAAATCCCTTTCACACGGTGGGAATCCTGGCCGAGCACGATCGGCGCCACGAGATCTCGCACGGCGTGCGTTACGACCGCCCCCCCAAGACTGCCCGCATAGCAAAAGCCGAGGCCTTCGTATCCGTCGTCAGTACGGACGCGAACCAGGGTGTAGTGGCGCGCCGTTACCGTTCTGCGAGCGAAACTCGTCGACACCGCGAGCGGTACGACCACAGTTCGTGCCTCGATGGTTCTTACGGCGGTCACCCGGCCGGTCGCGTCAGGCGCTTCAGCGCGGTGATCAATCGGTCTCCGCGGCGAGCGCGGCGATGTCCATGTGTCGAGCGCGTCGACGCGTTCCGACCGCGACGAGCAAAGCGACCACGACCCATCCGATCGCGATCCAGATGCCGTCCGCAACCGGGTAGGCGGGGAGCGGCGACACGGATTTGTAGCCGACGTAGACAAGCATCGCCGAGGTTATGATCGGCAAGATCACGTGCTTGGTTGGACTGAAGTCTGGCCGAGCGTGACGGTGGAAGTATTGGGCGACGGCATAATTTCCGCCGATGTAGACAACGATCAGATTGAGGGTGATGATCAGGCCGAAGATGAAATATGAGTTTGCCGGCCCCAGCGTCGCCCCCCCGACCGAACCGATGACCAACGACGCGACCGTCAGCGCGATGGTGGCGTTCGCCGGGGACTTGTAGACGGGATGCAGCTTTCCGAACCACGCCGGAGCAATACCCGCGCGCGCTAAGGCGTAGACGACGCGAGTGATGACGATGGTGGACGCCAGGGACACGACGATCACGGAGTTGAGCACAGCAAGCAGCAGAATCACGCCGGCGCCCCCCCAATAATGCTTCGCGAGGATAAACGGCGGAAGCTCGGACGAAGAGGTGAAGGCCCCAAGCCGGTCGACGCCCCAGCCGTCAAGAATGCCCCAGCAGGCGACGACCAACACCAGGCCACACAGCAGTATCGATCCGATCAGCGCACGAGGAATGTTTCTTCTCGGGTTCTCGCTCTCCTCGGCCACGGGGGCGGCACCTTCCCACCCTGTGAACAGGAAGATCGAGAAGACGACCCCGAGGAAGAGTCCGTGCAGGCTGGGGGAGCCAGGATTGAACGGCTGCAGAGAAAAACCACCCTTCCCCGGGCTGATCAAGCCGGAGAAGCCGAGCGCTAAGAGGACTACGCACTCGACGCTGCCAAGATACACGAGCGCCCGCCCGGAGTAGCTAATGCCGCGGTAGGCAGCCCAAGCACAGCCGAGGACGACAGGCACGAACAACACCGGCCACACGAGGCTAATTGAGTAGTTCGCTTTGAGCTCGACTGTCAGGACCTTGGCCAGGTACGCGGCGTTCATACTGGGGGACAATCCGTAGACAAGAAGCAAGACGGTTATGAACACGCCCGCCGGTGAGCCGAGCCCTGCCCGGACAAAGGTGTAATACCCGCCTGCGGACGGAAGGCGACGCGCAATATCTGACAGCGTGACTGCAAGCATCAGCATGATCACGACGGCGATAATGAACGCAATGGGTACTGCCAGCCCGGCGTATCCTGCGGTAAACTGAATCACGAGGATGAGCGTCGCGGTTGGTGCCATGAGACCGATGGCCTGCATGAGGACCCCGGGGAAATGCAGCGCTCTTACCAAGCGCGGACCCGAGTCCTGTTCGGTACTTGGCGAAGCTGTGGCTACGGCGTCAGCTGGTCCCATGTTGCTCCTCCCGAGCAGAGTCAGCAGTGGTTGGTTGCGTCGGTGCTATCACGGCTTACGGGCGATCACTGATCGCGTTTGGTGCTGTGGGAGCCGTGTTCCATCGTCGACGGGCACCTGACGACGGAGCCGCCCCGGGAAGCGTGACTCCGTTGGACCGGCGCTCGGCGGCTGCCAACCTGCTTGCGAGCGAGCAGGGCCCACGATCGTGGGTCTCCGGTCTCGTTGTCCGATGTCGCAAAACCGCTCCCGAATATCTCACAACGTGGAGCCTGGATCCGGTGCTTCGGAGCGCGCGACAGTACCAAGCCAATATCACGAAGTCAAGAAATAGGATCCGAAGCCGCGAGTTTGTGGGGGAGGCGCGGCGCTTCAGGCCCAATGCGAGCCCTTCCGGATCCGATTCGGGGTGTAACGAGAGCCTGCGCCTGGCGCCCGCACCCGAGGTCCGGCTCGCGTGAGGGCCGTAACGATGGGCCGGTAAGGCTGTACCACGCGGATGAGCTGCCGATAACATTTGCCCACGTGGGTCAAGCCCTGGACAACCTGCAGATCATCGACTTCTCCAGGGTCTTGGCGGGGCCCCTCGCCACGATGGTGCTCGCAGATCTCGGGGCGACGGTCACGAAGATCGAGCGTCCCGAGACCGGCGACGACACGCGGGCGTGGGGCCCACCCTTCGACGATGCCGACCAGGCGACGTACTTTCAAGCCGTCAATCGCAACAAGACCAGCGTCGCACTCGACCTTCAGTGCGCGGAGGATTTACGAGAGGCCCGGCAGCTGGTCGCGGCGGCAGATGTCGTGGTGGAGAATTTCCGCCCCGGTGTGATGCGGCGCCTGGGCCTGGACGATGCCACGGTTCGCCCGGATAACCCCGGCCTGATCTATTGCTCGATCACCGGGTTCGGCACTGGCCCCGGAGGCACGCTGCCGGGGAATGACTTGCTGGTCCAAGCGGTCGGCGGGCTGATGAGCATCACTGGCTCTCCCGACGGCGAACCGCAGAAGGTTGGCGTCGCGCTGGTTGACGTCATAACAGGCCTGTATGCGAGCGTGGGGATCCTCGCGGGACTGCGGCACCGCGGTGAGACAGGAGAAGGCCAGCTGGTTGAGGTCGATCTGCTCTCGTGCCTGCTTGCTGCCTTGACCAACCAAGGCTCGGCCTACACGCTTGCCGGCGAGGTCGCGGGCCGGATGGGAAACGCCCACCCGAGCATCAGTCCCTATGAGGTGTTCGCATCATCAGACGGTGATCTCGTTCTAGCGGTCGGCAACGACAAGCAGTTCCGCGCGATGAGCCAAAGCGTCGGACGACCCGAATTGGCCGATGACCTGCGGTTCGTCACCAACACAGCAAGGGTCGCGAACCGACAGATCCTGCGTGCGGAGCTCGAACAGGTGCTACGCACGCGACCCGCAGCCGACTGGGTTGAGTCGCTTTCGGCCGCGGGAGTGCCCGCCGGGCGCGTCAACGACATCGCCGAAGCGTTTGCGTTTGCCGAAGGTCTCGGGCTGGATCCCATCGTCGAGGTCCCCCGTCCGGATGGCACCGTCTCGCGGCTTACGCGCAACCCGATCCGGATGTCAGTAACACCCGTGACCTACCGCACGGCGCCGCCGCCCCTCCCCGAGCGCAGCCGATCGAGAACTTGAGCGACCCCGTCGCGGCCCAATAAAGGGAGTATGGTCGCCCTAGGGCCGTTATCGGCCGCTGCTGCTCGAACCTCTCGCGCAGACTTCGATGGGCAAGACTCGTCGTTGGCTGATCTCACGGGCCGTTTCGTCCGAAGCGACAGAAGCGCCGCTTACCAGCAGGACCTGTCCTCCCTTCGCGGGGTCCTGCAGCAAGGTCACTGATGACGATTCTGCAAGAGCCGCCATGGAGCAGCGATGGTCCCGCTGGAATGGGCTGGCAGTCGGGCATGAGGGTGCTCACCGGCCCGCCGGCCGGATTGCGGATCGCGCTTGCGGATCGCGTCGCCGAGCTCCGGCGTGCGGATCCGCTCGCTCCGATTACGGTGCTCGTTGGTACCTCGTTGCAGCGTCCGCACCTCGCTCGGTGGCTGGCGGCGAAGCTTGGCGGCCACGCCAATGTGCAGATTGTGATGCCCGGGGACCTTGCGCTGCTGCTCGGCGCGCCGCTGCTGGTGGAGCAAGGCCGGCGGGCGTTGCCGCCGCTGGCCGATCGGGTGCTGCTGGCGGAGGTCGCGCGATCGCATCCAGGGTATTTCGCTCCGGTAGGCGAGACACCGGGGTTTGGCGAGGCGCTGTATCGGCTGGTCCGCGAACTGAAGGCGGCGGGCTACGACCTTTCGGATTTGGCTCCGCTGCTTGACGGCGTCACCGACGCGCCGGCGAAGGCGGGCTCGCTGGCGGACATCCTCGCGACGTTCGAGGCGCGCCGCGACGGCTTCTACGGTCCCGATGACGCGCTGATGGTCGCGGATCCCCAGCGCCTGGACGGGTTGGGCCTCCTGGTCTGGGGCGCGCTTGATCTCTCCCCGGTGCTCGAGCGGCTGATCGTCGGGATCGCGGCGCGTATGCCCGTCGACGTGTTTCTGCCCGACGTCACCGCGGCCGCCGACGCGCCGCTGGGCGATGTTCGCCGGCGGCTGATCGCGGCAGGCGCGATCGAACAAGAGGCAGCGGGTCAACACAACGGCGATAGCGCGCTTGACCACGTCCGCCGCCGGCTGTTCACCACGCCGTCCGCTCCGGCGATCGACCCCGACGGGACGATCCGCCTGGTGTCTGCGCCCGATCCGGCGAGGGAGGTGCGCGCCGCGGCTCGCGCGTGCCTCACCTGGGCGCAGGAGGGTGTGCCGTTCTGGGAGATGGCGGTCGCCTACCGCCACGGCGAGGCGTACCGGCCGCTGGTCGAGGCCGTATTCAACGAGGCGGAGATCCCGATGTACCTGCACGAGGGCTCGCCGCTCTCAGAGCGCCCAGTGGGCCGTCAGACGCTCGCGCTGCTGTCGCTGTATGACAGCGATCTCTCGCGTCAGTCGGTGATGGACTTCCTCACCGACGCCCGGCTTCCGAGCGAGCTGCACGACGAGTTCGGCGTGGTGCCGGCAGCGCGGTGGGACTCGCTCTCGCGCCAGGCCGGGATCATCGCAGGAGCCGAACAGTGGGCTGGGCGGCTCGCCGCGTTCCAGCGCGGGCTGCAGGGCAAGGACGAGCAGGACGACCAGCCTCAGTGGGTCACGGAGCGAATCAAGGACGCCGGCGAGCTGGCGCGGTTCATCGCCGACCTGAACGACCGACTACAAGCGCACCCGAAGCGGGTGCCATGGGCGGAGCACCTCGATTACCTGCAGGACCTGCTCGCGCGCTACGTCCGGGGTGGCGATGAGGTTGTGGTGGCGTTGCGAGGGCTCGAGCGGTTCACCGCGCTCGAGGCCGAGGTCGAGTTCGACCGGTTCCTCGACGTTGTCCGCCGAGCCGTCGAGACGCTGCGCTCAGAGGACGTGCTCGCGGGCACCCCGGGCGCGTTCGCGCGGCGCGGGGTCAACGTGGTGGCTGTCAACTCGCTTCCCGGGATCGAGTTCGCGCGCGTGTGGATTCTCGGCGCGACCGAGCGGGCTTTCCCGCCGCCGGCGCGCCAGGACCCGATCCTGCTGGACGGCGAGCGCGCAGCGATCTCCGAGCGCGCGCCCGCGCCCATCGCGCCGCGCGCAGACCGGGGCACCGAGGAGGCGCTGCAGTTCTCACTTGCCTGCGAGGCGGCGCGCGAGCGACTCGTCGTCTCCTACGCGCGGCGCGCGAGCGGCGAGAGCCGCCCGAGGCTGCCGTCGGTGTTCTTCCGCGAGCTCGCCTCGCAGCTCGAGGGCGAGCGGGTCTCGGCCGAGCGTGCGCCGCTGCTGAGTCGCCCGGACGTGCAGCGGATCCCCGGCGATGCGATCGGCGCGCCGATCCCCGGCGGGCGCTACGCCCCCGACCCGGAGACGGTCAGCAAGGCGGCGGCCGGCGCGATCTCGCCACCGGAGCGCGACCGCACCTATCTACAGGCCAACGTGACCCAGCCGGTGGCGATCGCGACGTCCGAGGCGGCGGTGCCGGCGTTCATGCGCGCGCTTCAGGCCAGCCGCGCGCGCTGGTCGGACGAGTACTCGGAGTGGGACGGCGCGCTCGGCACCGAAGCGCTCGCCGCCGTGGCGAAGCTGGTCCCGAACGATCGGGTGTTCTCGCCGTCGGCGATCGAGAACTACGCGGTTTGCCCGCAGCGCTTCCTGCTCTCCGATGTGCTCCGGATCCGGGCGGTCGAGGAGCCCGAACGGACGTTCCGGATCGACGCGATCGCGCGCGGAAACCTGTTTCACCGGATCCTCCAGCGCTTCCACGGCGAATGGTCAGGCAACGGTTCAGCGTCGCTCGCTCCAACCGCACGCGAGCGGATGCGGCAGGTCGCCGAAGAGGAGTGCGATCTCGCGCAGGAGCGGGGGGAGACCGGCTATCCGGCGATGTGGGCGGCCGATCGGGTCGAGGTGGTCGACGACTGCCTGCAGTGGCTCGAGCTCGAGCGTGATGACCCGCCAAGCACGGCGCTACCGCTGAGCGCGTGCGAGGCGCGCTTCGGTCGCCGCCACCCCGGCGAGCAGCAGGGGACGCTGTCGCGCGAGGACCCGATCGAGATTCAGCTCGCCGATCGCACCCTGCTGCTGTCGGGCCGGATCGACAAGATCAGCTGGGACGGCGAGCCCGCGAGCAAATTCCGTGTTGTCGACTACAAGACCGGCAAGGTCCGCGACGAGAAGGAGGCGCAGCTCCAGGGCGGGAGGATGCTGCAGCTGCCGCTCTACGTGCTCGCCGGCGCGCAGCTGCTCGACGTGGATCCCAGTGTCGGCGAGGCGGCGTACGTATACCCGACCCGCCGTGGCCAGTTCCGGACGATCGCGTGGTCTGGCGCGCAGCTCGCCGAGCGCCACGAGGACGTGCTCAGGCTGCTCGACGCGATCCTCGACGGGATCGCTCGCGGGGACTTCATGGTCGCCCCATGGGAAGAGAAGAAGGCCTGCGCCTACTGCGACTTCAATTCGATCTGTCCGTCCGCGCGGTCAGCGTACGTGAAGCGCAAGGCCGGCGACGAGCGGTTCTCCGAGTTCGTCGAACACGTCAGGAGCGTGCCGTGAGCGCGCCGGTGCTGTCCGACCAGGCGGCCCGCGACCGGATCGCCAACAACCTCGACGCCAATCTCGCAGTCGAGGCCGCCGCGGGGACCGGCAAGACGACGGTGCTCGTCGACCGGGTGGTCAAGCTGCTCGCGAGCGGCAAGGTGAACGTCGACCAGCTGGTGGTGATCACGTTCACCGAGAAGGCGGCGGCCGAGCTGGCGACCCGCGTGCGCGATGAGCTCGAGCTGCGAGCGCTCACCGCGGAGGGCCAGGAGCGCATGCGCTTGCTGATTGCCTCCCGTGACCTCTACCGCGCGCACATCGAGACAATCCACAGCTTCGCGACCGCGCTGCTGCGTGAGCGGCCGGTCGAGGCGGGGATCGACCCGCTGTTCGAGGTGCTCGAAGGCCTCGCCGCCGGTCTCGACTTCGCCGCGGCGTATGAGCGATTTCAGGACGAGCTGCTCTCAGAGCCGCGTCCGGAGGTCGAGCGCGCGCTGCGCCGCGGGCTGGGGTTGGCGGAGCTGCGCGAGGCGTGCGAGCACCTCCACCAGCATCGCTATCTGCTGCCGCTGAATCATCCCCCGCTCGACCCCGACGACATCGAGCCGTTCGTTCAGAGCCTCGGCGAGATCTCCGCCGAGCTGCGCAGCATGCTCGTAACCCACCAGCCGGGCGACGACGATAAGGCGGTGCCGGTTGTCGAGGGGATCCTTGAGTGGGTCGATGCGCTGGCGAGCGCTGATCCGGCCGAGCGGGAGCGGATCCTGCTGTTCCGGGCCCGCGCGTACACCCATCTCGCGAAGGGGTCAAACGCAAACTGGGGCGGACAGAAATCACGCCTCAAGGAGCTCCAAGAGGATTACCGCAAGGCACACGCGGCGGCGCGCGAGGGCCTACGGGGCGCTGCGCTGCTCGGTCTGCTGCCGCATGTCGAGCGATTCGTCTCCGGCTATGAGGCCGAGCGCAAGCGAAAGGGTCGGGCGGACTTCGACGATCTGCTGTTCTGGGCTCGCGATCTGCTGGCGGACAGCCGGCCGGCGCGCGAGTATTTCCGCCGCCGGTTCAGGGCGGTCCTGATCGACGAGTTCCAGGACACCGATCCCGTGCAGGCCGAGCTCGCGCTGCTGCTCACGAGCGACGACGAGCCCGGGGAGGACTGGCGGGCGCTGCGGCCTGGCCCCGGCCGCCTGACCGTGGTGGGGGACCCCAAGCAGTCGATCTACCGCTTCCGTCGCGCCGACATCGCCGTCTATGACCGCGTCAAGACGGGTCCGCTGGCCGACGGCATCGAGCGGATCTCGACCAACTTCCGCTCCAACCCCGAGCTGCTCACCGCGCTCAACGCCGCGTTCGACGAGATCCTCCAGGAGACCGAGGGCGTGCAGCCCGGCAACGTTGCGCTGGACGCACCGCGAGGAGCACAGGCAGCGAGACGAGCGCCGATCCTGCTCGCCGAAGGCACCGCCCAGGGCACGGCGGACGATGTCCGCGAGGCCGAGGCGCGGGTGATCGCCGGGATGCTTCACACCTGCCACAGCGAGGGCTGGGAGATCCGCGACCGCCACGACCTAGACCGCTGGCGGGCCTGCCGTTGGGGAGACATGGCGATCCTGCTCCCTGCACGAACCGGCCTTGACTTCTACGAGGAGGCCCTCGCGCAGGCCGGGATCCCCTACCGCCACGAGGGCTCGCGCGACTTCTTCCAGCGCGACGAGGTCCGCGACCTGATCTGGGTGCTTTCCTCGATCGACGATCCAGCCGACCGGGTCGCGCTGCTCGGCGCGCTGCGCTCGAGCGCGTTCGCGATCAGCGACGAGGCGCTCGTGATCCACGCCGCCGAGGCGGGCGCGCTGTCATATCGCTCGCCGAAGAAGGGTCCGAGCGACGCGGTCAACGACGCGTTCGCCGAGCTGCACGACCTTCACCGCGCGCGCCGGGGCCTATCGCTCGCCGAGCTCGTTCGCCGCGTCGTCGAGCGCACCCGCCTGGTCGAGTTCGCGCTGACTCGCGCGGACGGCGAGCAGGGAGCGGCCAACCTGCTGGCGATCGTCGACGAGGCCCGCCTGTTCGCCGCCGCCGGCGGTGGCGGCCTGCGTCCTTTCATCCGCTACCTGCGCGACTCGATGGAGAACGAGGCGATCGAGATCGAGGCGACGGTCGCCGAGGAGACCGACGACGTCGTGCGGATCATGACCATGCACGGCGCCAAGGGGCTCGAGTATCCGGTCGTTGCGCTCGCGAACCTCGGGACGCAGCAGAGCCCGCAGGCGGAGCCGGTTCCACGCGAGCAGGAGTCCTTCCTTCACTTCCGGGTCGGCGCGGAGTCGATCGGACGCAACGGTCATTTCGCCACGCCGGGCTATGCCGAGGTCTGGGAGGCCGAGAAGCAATACGTCGAGGCCGAGCGCCTGCGACTGCTCTACGTGGCCGCGACGCGGGCACGCGACCACCTGCTGATCCCGTGCGTTGTCGGGCGCGGGAACGCCAAGCAGCTGCTCGGAACGTTCGTCGCCGCGCTACCCAAGGATCCGAAGCTCGTGGCGATCGTCGACGCCGACGCGCTCGCCGCACCCGCGGCGCAGGCACCCGAATCGCCCGAGATCACCGGCGCGGAGATCGAGGCCGCGGTCGCCGAGCGGGCCGAGTGGATCGACACCCGCCAACGACTCCGCAAGCAAGCCGGCCGTGAGCGGGAGATCGAGAACGCCTCGAGCCGCGAGCGCGCCCGCGGGCCGCTCGCCGCCGAGGTCGCCACCTTCGGCGCGGCGCTGCTGATCGGCGAGGGACCACCGCTCCTGGTCGGCGACGCCGTCCACATGGTGATGGAGCGCGTCACCCTCCCCGGCGCGCTCGATCTCGAGGCGATCGCCGAAGACGTCTGCCTCGAGGGTGCGATCGACGAACAGACCGACGACGTGATCGCGATGTGCCGCGCCTGCTTGCACGCCCACTGCGTCCAGCGAGCAATCGCCGGCGGACGGTGGTGGCGCGAGGTTCCGTTCGTGCTCAGCCGCGCCGGCGACCCGACCGACGCCGATCGCGGCCCGCTCGCCACCGGCCGCGTCGACATGGTCCACCAGGAAGACGGCGATCTGATCGTGATCGACTATAAGACCGACAAGGACGTCACCGCCGAGACCGCCGAACAGCACGCGCTCGACAAGCACTCGGGCCAGGCCGAGATCTACGCACAGGCGCTCGCTGCAGCGACAGGCTTGCCGGTGCGCGAGGTTGTGTTCGTCTACTGCAAGGCTGGGGTCGAGGTGCGACTGCGCGAGGGCGCCGTCGTGCGGTGAGGTGGTCGTGCGAAGTGCCGGCCTTGTGATTGCCGGCCCGCGGGGGCGTTCAGTGGCCGACGCCCAAGCGGCGAAGCGCTTCCTCCTCGACGGAAGGATCCCTTTGACCTTGCTTGCGGTGCAAATCGCGCGGAGAGCCTTCCAGCACATCGACCGTCGCCAGCGAGATTGCACTTGTGGTCCCCATGCTGCCGCCCGAGGGAAGCGCGTGCTCCTCAGAGAAGGCGTAGTGCTCGGCAAGTTCCCCGATGCGCTTCAGCTCATCGTCAGTTAACAACGGCGCACGCTCGGCGAGGTCGCCCTCGCCATGAGCCAGCAGCGCCCGGACCAAGGTATCGCGCCGAAGATGGAGCACGGCTGGAGTCTAACCGCGCCGCCGGCGAGCCCGTGCTGCCGCACCGCGAGCGCTTGCACGCAACCTTCTGTCCGGATAGCGGAGGTGGTGATGCGTTCATCGCCCACGCGACCGAGGTGTTGCGACCGTGACATTCGGCGGGTCCGCCGCTGCAGCCGAACTCACACGCAGCCGCACTCGCTGCTCGGCGGCTGAGCCGTCGCGGTCCGTGACGGTGGATCGTATTCTCGGCCCGTGGCGGATTTGCGCGCAGCGATCATCGGCTACGGCCTGGCGGGTCGGTTCTTTCATGCGCCCCTGATCGCCGCGACGGAGGGGCTCGTGGTGTCGAGCGTGGTCACATCGAGCCCCGAGCGCCGGGCGCAGGTCTCGCGAGAGCATCCCGACGCGCGGATACTGACTAGCCCCACCGAGTTGTGGGAGAGCGCTGAGGACCATGATCTGGTCGTGGTCGCGACGCCCAACGTCGCGCATGCGCCGCTGGCGACCAATGCGATCGATCGCGGCCTGCCTGTCGTTGTCGACAAGCCTCTCGCAATGACCTCCGGCGAGGCGGAAGCGCTCCTCAGCCGTGCCGAGCGGGCGTCGAAGTTGCTCACCGTGTTCCAGAATCGGCGCTGGGACTCCGACCAGCTCACGCTTGCTCGGCTGCTGGCAGAGGATCGACTAGGCACCGTCCTGCGCTATGAGTCACGCTTCGAGCGCTGGCGGCCATCGGCGAACGCCGAGTCGTGGCGGGACTCGACTGCGCCTGAACTGGGAGGCGGTCAGCTGCTCGATCTCGGCACGCATCTGGTCGATCAGGCGCTGGTTATGTTCGGTCCGGTCACGCACGTGTATGCCGAGGTCGATGCCCGCCGCGGTGCGCCGGGTGATGATGACGCGTTCGTGGCTCTGCGCCACGCGCACGGCGTAATCAGTCATCTGCGCGCATCGGCGATCACCGCGGCCCCAGGGCCGCGGCTTCGCGTGTTGGGCACGAAGGCGGCGTTCGTGGTGCAGGACCTCGACGGCCAGGAGGATGTGCTGCGGTCCGGCACTCGGCCTGATGAGGTGCTCGCTTGGGGCTCTGAGCCCGAGGCGCGCTGGGGTCGACTCGTGAGCGGGGAGGAAAGCGCGCCGGTGCCCAGCGAACGCGGTGATTGGCCGCGGTTCTACGCGCTGCTGCTCCGAGCGCTCCGCGATGGCGATTCGCCGCCGGTCGATCCACACGACGCCGTGGCGGCGTTACGCGTCCTAGAGGCCGCGCGGCGCAGCGCCGCGAGCCGCGAGGTGGTGACACTCTTATCCTGATCTACGCCGGGTAGGCTCGTAGCCGTGACGGCGCGAAGGCGAAGAGTGTCGGGGGCGATCGTGGCGACGTTGTGCTGCCTGTCGGCGGCCGTGCCGGCGGGCGCCAAGCGGGTGGTCTTTGGCAGGTCGGTGCAGGGTCGCCCGCTTGTCGCCTGGTCCTTTGGCCCTGCCCATGCTCGGCGGAAAGTTCTAGTGGTCGGATGTATCCATGGAAACGAATGCGCCGGACTGGCGATCACCTCGGCGCTCGCCCACGAGCCGGTTCCCCGCGGCGTGCAGCTGTGGCTGGTCCCCGAGATGAACCCTGATGGCACGGCGGCCGACACAAGGCAGAACGCCGACCACGTGGATCTGAACCGCAACTTCCCGTATCGCTGGGAGCGCATCGCCGACCCGACGTTTTACTCCGGGCCATATCCGGCCTCCGAGCCCGAGACCAGAGCCGCGATGAGCCTGGTCCGACGGCTTCGGCCGGCGGTCACCATCTGGTATCACCAGCACATGGACCTCGTCGACATGGCAGGCGGTGACCGAGGTGTTGCGCGGCGCTACGCCCAGATCGCCGGCCTCAGACCAACCTGTCTCACGTTTCTTTCCGGCGTCGAGACCGGCTGGTCCAATCACACATTCCCGGGCACAACCTCGTTTGTCGTCGAGCTTCCCGCCGGTCCGGTCTCCCCGGCAGCGCTCGCGAGGCATCTCCGCGCCGTGCGCGCGATGGAGCTCGGAGAGCGCTCCGGCTCCGCAACCCGCTGCGACTCCGTCACGCCCGCCGCTTAGCTGGGCCGGGGATCTAGCGGATAGTGCCGGCGGGCCTGGCATGCCCGCGGACACCTCGAGTGCTTGATCGTGAATCTCGTGAACGATGGTTGGCGGACACCGGAGTGGCCCGCTGGCCCACCGACCGGGACGAAACGCTCCCGCTCGCGCGAAGCCTGGGCCCGTGGACGGCGGACATGATCGCGGTAGTGGCGAAGCAAGAGCTCGAGATTCATCGACCGGAGCCTGCTGCTGGGCAGAGGGAGATGTCCACGATCGGCGGCGCCAGCGAATGCTCCGGTTGGACTGCGAGGGTCCGGTCGGCACCGTCCCGGCCAGTCGGACCCCCCAGCCGGCGAGTCCTGGTCCTCGCCGAATGCGGGGCCGGCGGGCCGACGTGCAGAATCGCAGCCGTGCATACCTATCGCTCTGGTCGCCTGTAGCCGGTCGTGCGAACCCCCCCGCGCGTTCGAGCGCGCGGCACAGACCCTCAGCTGAAGCCGGCGCCTTGTATGTGGAAATGGGCATCCGGCTCATGGCGCAGGCGCTCGCTTCTCCCCGCCATCCGTCCGCCGCTCAGCGCGATCAGCCCCTCTCTCGCTGCCCCGACGAGTTCACCGAGCGCCTCCTGAATCTCCGCAGGCAGTGGCAACTCCGACGCCTCCGAGGTCGTGACGACCTGCGGGGTGGATACCTTCTTCATGGCGGTCCTCCTGTCCTGACGGACTTGGTTTGGCGACCACGAACGCTCCCAACAGGAGCGGACGGGGCCGGGAGGACCGCCTCAAACTTCTACGAACTTCCGGACAACCTCAAAGTCGCCAAGACCGCAACGTCGCTGAGCTGGCGTAAAGACCTTTGATTTGTACCGCTGTGTGCCATGGTCCGCGGGTTCCGTCGGACGCGCACGTAAAATCTGCGATCGTCAACCCAGGAGACGCAGTGACCTCGTATCAGTCCGTCGATGCTCTACAGAACGCGCTCGCAGGGTCCGTCTTCGCGCGAACAGACGCGCCCAAGAAGGCCGCCGGTCGCGCGCTCGGAACGCTCATTGAGCTCATCACCTTCTACATGCTGAGGGACTGGGGTCTTGAGCAAGACCTCGCGATCGAGAGGCCGCTGCCCGAGTATGGGAATCCGGAGATTCGTCACAACGTCGAGTTCAGCCTGCATGCGTCCGACCTCGTCGCTGTTGTTGACGCTCCTGATGAAGGGAGGTCGATCACGGGCACGGTGATACGCAAGGCTCTCGGAGATGTTGACTTCGGCGAGGCTGCCTTCCCCACGGGACGGACGCTTAGGAAGGGAAGAACTACAAGACATGCCTGCACCTTGGCCGAAGCCGAACACGCCTTCTGGAACTCTTATATGACCAGCGCCGGGGAATACGTTGTTGCGAGGCTCCGACGCCAGCCCTATGCCATGGCTGAGTGCAAGCGGGTCGGGGTTGAGGAAGGACAGAAGAAAGGGCCGCAGACAATCGAAAAGGCCAAACAGGGTGCGTACGTGGCGCGGGCCGTTTCGGGCTTGCAGCGAGTACCGAGGAGAGACGGGTCCGTCGCAGCTGTCGTTGAAAGCGCTGAGGGTGCCTTGCTCGTGCACGAGGACTACGACGCGTTCTTACGGCAGGCAATCGAGGTCGGCGACTCTGCGACGCTGAGCAACATCGTCGTGACCATCGGCGTCGTGAGCAACCACGGAAACTGGTTCACCGCTGAGGACCACAACAAGGAGATGCGAGTCCTTGCGCAGTCCTACGACTGGCTCCTCTTTCTTACTGACGAGGGCCTCGCGGAGTTCATCGAAGACCTGCTGCTAGGGGACGATCCAGCGTTTGCGTCAACCAAGAGTGCGTTCCAGGCAAGTCACGGCGGCGGTGCTAGGACCACCACCTTTACAAAGGTCACGATCGACACTGACGCTGATCGTGAGCTGACCGAATACTTTGCGCAAGACAAGCCTTGGGGGCAGTGGTTCAAGGTGATCACTCCGTCTAGGCCGATAGATAGCCTCAGAGAAGATCTACACAAACTTTCCGCATTGAAGGTGGCTGCCGTATGACCGCAGGCAGACAATCTGTGACCGAAGCAAAGGACTGGTGCACCCCTCCGACTCTTGTCGAGGCCGTGAAACGTGTCTTTCGGGGCGAGATCGATCTCGACCCCTGCTCCAACCCGCACTCAGTGGTTCAGGCTCGTGTCAGCTATTCGCTTCCGGAGCACGACGGCCTATCTGAGTCCTGGGACTTCGAGAGGATTTACGTCAATCCGCCGTACGGATCGGACAAGGAGCGAGGAACCCGCATCTTGGACTGGTTTGTGCGTATAGGTGACGCTGTAGCGGCAGGGTCGGAAGTCATCGCCCTGGTTCCCGTTGCCACGAATACGCGGCATTGGAAGAATTTTGTCTATCCGGCCGCGACCGCGATTTGCTTCTTGTTCGAGCCGAGGGTGAAGTTCTACATCTCGGGTAGACAGGATAACAAAGGCGCGCCTATGTCTTGCGCGGTCATTTACTATGGGCGGGATCTGGACGCGTTCGCGGAGGCATTCCGCACCTACGGGGCAGTGATCCCGTTAGAAGGCGTTCTGCTGCCGAACACCCTTCCCGCACTGTTCTAGAGACGTACGTTAGGCCTGAGCCCGGTGGGGTTCATTTTGCCTTGAGGGCGACGGCCTTGCGAATCCTGGCGTTGTTCGTATGCGCCCTGACCTCCACCAATGAAGACGAGGGGGAGGTTCGCCGTTGTTGGAAGGAGCAATTTTGGGGCGCTCCTGACGTTTCTCCGTGGGTGGAGTGAGCGGGTGAGGAAGGGGCGCACGGAGGACAACCTCGGCGGGGTATGGGTCGCGGCTATGTGTGCCCTCGCTCGACGAGCACGAGCGCTGACAACGGATTGCAGGCGCGCCGAGTCCAGTCTCCCACTCAGATCGCCTCGGCCTGCGCGGCGAACCGGCACAGCATGTTGGCCAGGCGCATATCGGCGACACTGTTGCAGCGAGCGCTCAGCAGGCGCGGCGAGCACACCACCACGCTGAGGGCCTGCGCACGTGAGACAGCCACGTTGAGCCGGTTGCGGCTGAACAGGAAGCTCAGCCCGCGGTTGACGTCCTCGCCCGTCGAGGCAGCCATGGAGAAGAACACGACCGGCGCCTCCTGGCCCTGGAACTTGTCGACTGTGCCGATTCTCGCGTCGGGCATGGCGCCCCGTAGGCAGCGCACCTGCGCGTTGTAGGGCGCGACGATCAGGATGTCATCGAGGGTTATCTGGCGGACGACGCCGTGGCGGTCGGTCCAGGTTCCCTTCAGCAACTTGTCGACCTGATCCGCGATCGCCTCGACCTCCTCGGTCGAACGACCGTGATTTTCGAGGTGGTCGACGGCCAGCATGCGCAGCCCGCTTCCGCAAAGGCCCGGTGAGTCGACGCGTTGGCGCTCAAGGCCGGCGACTGAGCTCAGGCGCGAGTCGTACATCGTGCTCGAGACGAAGCCGCAGATCTCCGGGTGCATGCGCCATGACGTGTCGAGGAATATGCCGCGGTTCGGCGGTATGGTGGCAAGATCGCCCAGCAAGTGCTCCAGGACGGAGGCCCCGCTGGCGAGCGGATGGGTGCCTTGACTGACGTGAGCGAGCTGCTGGGGGTCGCCGAGTAGGACCACGCTCTTCGCGCCCTGCGAGATCGCGATCGCATCGGCGAGCGACACCTGCCCTGCCTCGTCGATGAAGAGCACATCGACGCTGTCGTGCTGGCCCTCCGCCGCCCAGTGCCAAGCCGTGGCTCCGATCAGCCGGATCGGACCGTCGTCATCCGACGGCTGAGACTTGTTGCTCATGACTCGATCACTGTCGTATGCGTCCTCTGCGCCGCCGCTCTTCTTCCATCCCCGAAACCTGGCTCCGACCTCGTCCGCAGCCTCGTCCATCGCGGCGAGCATGTTGTTGATGGCCTTGTGCGACGTCGCGGCAACGCCGACGCGCAGGTTTCGCTCGAGCAAGTCGACCGCGAGGCGCGCGCCAGCCCAGGTCTTCCCGGTCCCTGGCGGGCCCTGGACCACGAGGACACTGCTGTCAAGACCGCGGACCTGCGCCTTCAAGCGGTCGAGATCAATCGGTTGGTCGACGAGCGGTGGTGTCCCCGGGCGCAGCCGGGGCCTGCGGCGCAGAAGGATGTCGGTGCCCGCGTCGAGACGGCCGCAGGGCTCGACACCCGCGCCGGCGACCCGATCTGCGAACCGGAAGAGCGCAGCCACCTGGGCGTCAGTGGTGTAAGGCCAGCCAGGACCCAGCGCGAGCGGCGGGTCGTCGCCCTTCGTGCGGGTGCGGGTCACGACGGCCAGACGCGCGGCCTCATCGAGCTCGAGCAGCTCCGTCGGGCGCTCGGCGAGCGGGTCGTCCAGGTTGCCCGGGCCTAGCTTGTACTCCTGCTCCGGGAACCGCATCCGCCACGTGATGCGGTTGTCGACGATCGTCTCCTCGATCACCTGGAGTCCAGCCAGCGCCTCGGGGTCCTCGTCCCGGAGCTCGGCCAGCGACTTGCTGCGCCGATCGAAGTTCGCCCAGTACGCGGGTCTAGCTTCGCGCCGGTGGTAGCCGAGCAGGTCAAACGTCGTGCGGACGGCTCGCTGCAGTTCGGTGTCCTCGGCTTCGTCGTCGGGGAGCCCTGTCAGTAGACGCGGCCGCATGGCCTCAAGCCGGGCGAGGTAGGCGGCGAGCTTGGCTGTCGGCGCCTTGGGTGGCTCGGGCTGCAGCGAGGCCAGCTCGATCCCGTATTGGTGCTCCGCCTCGGGTCGGCGATCGAGCAGCCAGCGATAGAGCGCCCACGTGGCGGCGCAGTCGTCCTCGTTGTAGCCGGCGATCCCGTCGAGGTGCTTCTGGTCGCCACCATCCTGCCAGGCCTGCCAGCGGCGCAGCGACCCGATCGCGCCACGTAGTTCGGCGTCGCGCTCGAAGCCGATGACCGGCTCGAGCGCCTTGAGGCCGTAGCTCTCGACGCCGGCCCGGATCGCCTGTCGGCTGATTCCGTAGAGGTCGACAAGCACCTTTCGGCGCAGCAGCTCGTCAAGCTCGTACTCGCCTACCGCGTGGCGGGTGACGAGCTTCTTGAGCGCCGTCGGCTCATAGGCGTTGAAGTGGAAGACGTGGAGGTCGGGGTGCTTGTCAAGCCGATCTGTGATCCAGGCCAGCCACTGCTCGAGTGCGTGTCTCTCCTCGCCGCGCGTCGTCGCCCACAGCGGCCAGTAGCGCCACTTGCCGTCGTCTTCGTACGCGGTGCCGAACAGGTACTCCAGGCCGTCCTCGCCCCAGTATGGGTCGCCCTCAAAGTCGAAAAACACGTCGCCCGCCGATGGCTCGGGCAGGCGGGCGAGGCCGCGCCCGGCCTCGGGCCCGAGGAGCTCGTAGAGCGGCCGTTCGAGTGGCCGGCTGCGGATCTGAATCGACGCCTGCGCTCGCAGCGTTCCGAGGCTCGCGCGAGTGAGGCGCAAAATAGTCGTGTCCTCGTCGAGGTCGGCGAGATCGCCGACCGTGTGGGTCCCTGCAGCCTCGAGCTTGAGGCCCTGCCCACGGTGCAGGTTGGCGACAAGCGAGACGTGGTCGTCGGCTCGGCGGCGATCGCTGCAGACCTTCCACCAGTGGCAGAACTGGCACTCGCTGACCCTGTACGGATAGGCGGGGTCTGGCTCCAGGCCGGCGAGCTCGGCGAAGCGATCCTCAAACTCGGCACGGACCCGGGCTGCGTAGGCCGCGAAGTCGTCAGGCGCGAACGCCGGTGCTGTCCCGTCGCCAAGCATGAGATGCATTCGCTCGGGGCGCCCACCCTGGAGGCGCTCGAGCTCGTCGGTGTAGAAGAGCAGCTGGAAAATGTGGCGGGGCTGTGGGTGGCTCCCGAGCTTCGCGTCGTACACCTCGTAGGACCACGCCCCGAGGTCGGACGGCTTGTCGATGCGAATCAGAAAATCCGGGTACCCGAGCCACCCGTCGCGGGCGAAGCACCCTTGATGCAGGATTCCGCGGCCCTCGCGCATGGCAGCGATCGTGCGCTCCGCACGCTCCTCAACGGTGGCGTCCTTATCCTCGAGCGCTACGACGTCGAGCCCTTCGGCGGCAAGCCCAGCGACAACCGCGTCCTCGTGGCGGTCACCTCGCTCGAATAGCAGCGACATATCCGGAAGCAAGCGGAGGCCACGCATCTGGCCGCGGCGCTCGAGGATGTCCAGATAGGTGCGGTGTTCACACGCCAGGAAGCGGTTCAGCGCGCTTGGCGAGAACGCCCGTGGATCTTGAGTCTCGCCAGTGCGCGTCATGCTCCTTCCCTAGTCTGACGGTTCAGCCCTGGAGGCGACGGAGCGTGGTCCCCACGTCGTGCAGTGGTTCGGCGCGCTCCCAGTCTCTGATCAGGCACGCTTATGCGGGTCGTTCCGGCGGTGGCTGACGGACAACGCCTTAAGTCACCCACGTTTACGACGCTTCGGGTCAAGATGCCGAGAAAGAGGTCGCACAATGAAAGCCGTCGAAGCAAAGATGCTCGACTTCTTCAAGAAGACCCCGCAGTGCGTCATCCCGATCTACCAACGTACGTACAGCTGGACCGACCGTGAATGTCGGCAGTTGTGGGAAGACATTATTCGTGCCGGGAGCAGCGACGACATCTCTGCCCACTTCGTCGGATCCGTTGTCTACATCGAGAAGGGGCTCTATCAGGTCTCAAGCCAGTCGCCGCTGCTTGTGATCGACGGCCAGCAGCGCCTGACAACGATCTCCCTCATCTTGGAGGCGCTAGCACGCAGCCTCGGTGACACCGAACCCGTCGAGGGCTTTTCGGCGAAGAAGCTTCGCAGCTATTACCTCCTTAATCCCCTCGAAGAGGGCGAACGCGGGTACAAGCTGATCCTGACGCAAAACGACAAGACGAGCCTGCTCGCGATCGTTCAGCAGAAGACGCTCCCGGCCGATTTCTCGATTTGCATCCAGCAGAACTTCGAGTTTTTTGAGCGCCAAATCGAAGCGCTCAACGGCGAACTCGGCGCCCTCTGCCAGGGTCTCGCCAAGCTCATCGTGGTCGACATCTCGCTCAGCCGCGATCAGGATAATCCGCAGCTGATTTTCGAGAGCATGAACTCCACCGGACGCGAGCTCAGCCAGGCTGACTTGATCCGCAACTTCGTGCTCATGGGTCTGGAAACACAGCACCAGACGCAGCTGTACGAAGACCACTGGCGGCCGATGGAAGTCGCCTTCGGCCAGGAGGCCTACGGCACACATTTCGACAGCTTCATGCGGCACTATCTGACGCTACGGACCGGAGACATCCCGAACGTCAACGAGGTCTACGAGGCATTCAAGAAGCACGCCCGCCAACCCGACGTAGCCGCCCGTAGCGTCGATGCGCTGGTCGCCGATGTCCACGCTGTCGCCCTCCACTATTGCGCGATCGCGCTCGGCGAGGAAAAAGATAAGGATCTGGGGCGCGCCTTCCGTGACCTGCGCGAACTTAAAGTTGACGTGGCGTACCCGTTTCTGCTCGAGCTCTACGGGGACTATGTGGCCGGAACGCTCGGTCAGGCCGAGTTTGTCGAAGCGGTGCGTCTGGTAGAGGCCTACGTCTTCCGGCGCGCCGTGTGCGCAATCCCAACTAACTCCCTCAACAAGACGTTTGCCACCTTTGGCCGGGCACTGAGGAAGGACCGCTACTTGGAGAGCGTTCAGGCTCACTTCCTGCTGCTGCCGTCGTATCGACGCTTTCCGTCGGACGACGAGTTCAAGCAAGACCTCAGCACACGAGACCTCTACAGCTTCCGCAGCCGAAGCTATTGGTTACGACGGCTAGAGAACTACGGCCGCAAGGAACGGGTGCCGGTCGACGAGTACACGATTGAGCACATCATGCCGCAGAACGAGAACCTCTCCAGCGAGTGGCGGGCGGCTCTTGGGCCGGAGTGGGAACGGGTGCATCAGTCATTGCTTCACACGCTGGGCAACCTGACGCTCACCGGCTACAACTCGGAATACAGCGACCACTCCTTCGCCGAAAAGCGGGATATGCCCGGCGGCTTCAAAGACAGCCCGCTCAAGCTCAACGAGGGGCTTGGCGGACTCGAGACTTGGGATGAGCCCGCGATCACCGTGCGGGCCGCCAAGCTCGCGAAGCTCGCCGCGCGGGTCTGGGCGGGCCCTGAACTTGCTCAGGACCTAGTTGACGCCTACCGGCCGGCCGCGCCGACGGCCGCGCATTACACCATTGCGGACCATGAGCACCTATCCGCTGACAGTCTCATGCGGCCGATCTTCGAGGCCCTGCGAAAGGAAGTTGTCGCGCTGGATCCGTGCGTTAGCGAGGAGTTCTTGAAGCTCTACGTCGCCTACAAGGCCGAGACAAATTTTGTCGACGTTATCCCGCAAGCCAAGCGCCTGCGATTGTCGCTGAACGTCGACTTCCCCGAGATCTACGACCCGAAGGGGCTCTCCCGTGATGTCACGAACCTGGGTCGCTGGGGTAACGGCAACGTCGAGATCGGTATCGCTTCACTTGAGGATTTGCCGTATGTGATGGGCCTGATCAGACAGGCGTTCGAGAAGCAGATGGGTGGCATCGAAGCGGTTGCGTAGGGTGCCCTGCCGACACGGACTTCTGGGCGCTGAGGGCGGATCGCATTCCTCTATCGGCGTACGAACCAATCCGGTAGTGAGGCCCAGGCTGCCCCTTCCCACGCGATCCGCAAGCGGGGAAGAGGCCCCGCTGGGTGGCTTCCGTTCGGTCCGCCCGGCCCGTAGCGCGAGCCGACGACGCACGGGCCTACATAGGCAGATCTGGGATTCTGCGTGCCCTCCCGGACGCCGTGGAGACGGGCGAGGAGCGGGGTTTGGCAAGGGTTCCATAAATCCACGTTCTCGCGCGCTCGCGCTAAGGCACTAATTGTGACCTCAGTGGCTAGCCTTGGAGTGGTCGCGAGATGCCCTGCTCACGTCGATGAGGAATAGCCGGCTATTGTGCCGCCACGGCCTGCGCGTTGCGCCCAGAATGATGCTATGTCGGCGGCCGCGCGAGCGCGCGGATCTCCAGGCTCTTGGTCCTCGGCGAACCCGCCGCAGAGATCCGCTACGCACCAGATTGCCCCTGACGCCCGTAGCGCGCATGATCGGTGCTGACCGTTCACGACGCTGTCCTGCCCTGGATTCCAGGCAATCGGATGCCCGAAGAGCGAGACGCACCACCTTGTCTCGATCGGATCCTCGAGTCGTGAGTTGACCGCGGCCAATACGTCATCGAGATCGCCGTCGGGCTCGAGCTCGCGCAACACATCAACGCTGACCTCGGCGATCCGGCACCAGTCGGCCTGGTGATACTCGCAGGCCGCAAAGTCGGCTTCACCGAGCGACAAGAACCACTGCGCGCCGGCCGCCGGAGGCGGATGTCCAGACTGGGGGTACAGGGCACGAATCTCTTCGAACCGCGTATGCCGGGTGCAGCCGGCCGGATTGTGAGGCCAGGGAATATCTGCAACGGCCACGACGACAAGATCACCGAGTGGACTGCGCTCGGGTTCCGGCGGCGGAACTAGCGCCAGGAGCGGGTGGTCTCCGCCGACGAGATCACGGCAGCGACCCTCCTCGTCCGGGGGCAGGTTGATGGTCTCGCCGACCAGCTCCTCGACGATCTGGTGCTCGACACGCGGAAAACCCATGCCGTCGCGGACAGCGAGCTCGAACCACTGTCGCTCGAGCGACGTGCGTGCGAACCAGGCGAAGACGCGCAAGGTCGCCGCCCCGACGAAGGCTCTCCGCAGGGCAGCAACGAGCGACTCGGCCGCGTTGACCGCTGACCGACCCGGATTGTCTTCAGGATCGATCACGAGGGCGATCCCTTGACCGTCGGCGTCGAGATACGCGCGTACGTAACCGAGCGAGTGCCCGTCGTAGACGAAAAGGTCGCTGAAGATCAGCTGCTGCGTCGATCCGGACATGCGCAAGCTCTTCGTAGGCGAATTATGATCTCCGAGCGCGGAGCGCTTGGCCGAGCCAACTACTCCGTTGTCGTCTCGGTCGTAGGTGCAGGCTTGGGCGGTGTCGGTGGACGAACACGCTCGGCGACGTCGCCGACGCGCACCGTCGATCCGGTGGGCAGTGGTTCAATGTCTGCTTCTTTGACTGGGAGCTTTGATTGAGCGGAGACCGATTCGCCGAGAGCGGCCAGTGGGTCCAAGTTCCACGCGTATTTGGTCGGGGTCTCGGCGATCGTGAACTTGTCAGCCACGATTTGTGCCTCGACAGTTGCCTTGCGTTCCCGGTAGGTTCCGAGCGATTCATTTGTCTCCGGGTCCACGATCTCAGCGACCGGCGTGTAGATTGCGAACTTCACCCCGCGCGTCACGCCGTCGTTTGATCCGACGTTGAGGATCAGACGACGGTCGTCGAGGATCCGAATTACTCGTGCAATGTCGCTTGCGTACTCACGTGTTCTCCTCCAACTCTAGCGACGGATCTCTCGGCGACGTGAGGGCTGCCGTCGCGGTTTGGACCACGTCTCGCATCCGGTTGCGCAGGGCATCGAGGTCTTCGTTCGAGACCGCCGCCAGAGGGTAAAGGTCAGACCCGCTAGCTGTAGGAAGAAATCCCCGGGATCGAGTTCCTGCTGTCTGGCAGCTTGTTCCTGGACGGCGTCCGGGAGCGCCCCAAATTCTGATTGGATCTCGATCCTTGACTCGCTGGCTGGGACGATGTTTCCGGCCCCTAGAGGTCGGCCTGTAGCGCGCTCGATAATCCATACGGTTTCGCCTGCGAGGATCGCGGCACCTGGGGCCTCGGCCGAAAACACGACAGTCGGGTCGCCCAGCGTTATCGTGGTGACGGGCCATTCGCTCGTGCCGGCATCGCGCATGGCGCGATGCTTCCGAACAAGGTCGATCCGCTCGATGTGACGAGCTACGACATGTAGGAGCTGTGGGAGTCCAAGCTCGGGCTTAGCGACGCGTTCGCGTAGCTCCGCCACAGTCACCTCGAGTGCCACGACCTCATCGTGAAGCTGATCGCGGACCCCATCAGCACTTCGGAGCTCGGCGGTCTTCGCTTCGAGCTCGCGGTCGTTCGTCTTGGCTTCGCCCCACACGCGTATCAAGACGGAAACCGAGATCGCGAACGCGGCGACGAGCAATCCCCACCAATGAAGCAGCCACAACGAAGCGCCGAGGGCGATAATCGCGAACGGAGCATTTGACAGACGGCTGGGCTCGTTCCAGTAGGCTCGAACGCTCTTGGGTATATACAACCGATCGTCCGGCATCTCTGGATCGAGTGTATGACGCCGAGTGAGACGCAGTGGCAAATGCCAGTGGGCGGTGGCCCTCGCAGCTGGTTCGCTGACTCGCCGCAACTTGCTATACGTTGCCGACGAGCGACGTCCTGCCGCTCGGCGCCTTGATGTCTCCATAAGTCGCCGTTCTCGGGCGCCCTGGACCCCGCGAATACTCGTCAGCTGACGCTGGCCTTAGCGGGGAAGGGCTCGTCCAGGATCGTCGTCGCAGAGTTGGATCCGGACGCCTTGTATGTCACCAACGCGATCGCGAGCCGCGAGGCGGCGGAGGTGAAAACGATCACCTGGCCAGCGCCCGCGGACGTTCCAGTCTGGATGAGAGCAATCGTCGGCGCCACCGTGCACAGGCAGCACGTCAGTGGTGTCTCTCCGATACTTCGGGTGGACGGCTCCATGGGCGACGGCTGGTGCCCAGCGGAATCCGGCGGGGCGCACCCACGGGCGTGCGGCCTTACGTTGGGTATCGACGCGCAGACTTGGGGGTCCGTTTGCGCGGCTTTGGCTCTGATGCGCGCTCCGCGACGCGCCGCGCCGGCCCGAAGCAGTCGCTCCCGCCTCCGCGACCTTTAGAGTCGGATGCATGAGCACATCACCCAGCCAGCTCCTGCTCGACCCGCGCACCAGCGAGGGCCGCTCTCTTACCGACCAATCCAATGCAGATTTTCTCGCCGCCCTCGAACAAGCGCCCACGGTTGCGCGCGACACGCTCGCTGCCCCCGATGAGGAGCGGTTTGACGCCTCCTTGGTCTACCGGAGCGTGGCCGCAGTCATGGTGGAGGCCCTCCATCGCCGTACCGACCACGTCTTCTCACGCGGCGTAATCACGTTGGGAGAGCTATGGGAGATCGGTAATCCCGACGCGATGATGTTCAACGTGACGCCCGACTTCGAGGCGTCACTATGGGAGAACCTCGGGATCGAGCTATACGCGATCGGATCGCTCGCCGTGCACTTGGGTCTTTGGGCTCAAGCGAGAGAACTGGCCAGCCACGAGAGCCCCAGCAGCGGCGAGGGATGGCTGCGGCAGGGCCAGGTCGTGAGCGCCCGAACGGCAGGGCCGGCAGAGTCCTTTGCCCATCTCGTCCTCTATCTCATCGGGCGTCTGGATAGCGCCGTGACCGGCGCAGACGCGAAGCGCGCGTTCGTAATCTTCGACCTATTCTCGGCGTTGGTCATCAGTGAGCTCGACTTTAAGTACGGCTACTTCCCGAACGCTGGCGAGTTCGATGCCGAGCTCGTGGAGCCTTTCGTGATCGACCAGCTGCGTTCCGCCACCAGCGATGCCCGGACTCACGTGTTCGTCGGTGACGAGGAGAAGCTGCGGGACACGCTCCGCGACTACGACTCCCAGGCACGAGTCGCTGCCGCCTACGCAAGGCGCGGCGGCAAGGACTGGAAGTGGCGCGCGTTCGCCGATGCCCGCACCTGGGGCTTCATCAACGAGGGACATCTGATCGAGTCCTGGGGAGGCGGCTGGCTGGGTTGACGTTCTGCGCCCTGCGGGTCGCGCCGATTCCTCGCATGGCCAAGGCGATCCATCGCGCGCGTGCCTTGACGAGCGCCGGCGAGGTCTCCATATCTGACCGTTATCGAGCGTCCGTCGTCAGCCAGCTCCGCCATCCCCGCGCGCCACTCTGGCGCATCCGGTCAGTCGTCGAGGTCTCAGGTGCGGTCCAGATTAGAGGCTAGGAGCATCGCTCGCCGCTCGACGGCAAGCCGACGCAGACAATCGAGCGCTACTCGCTGCGCACGATCTCGCGGTGCCGCTGATCTACTTCCGCGGGATTGCGCCGGGTCAGTACGCGATCGTCGCGCCGGTGTTCGTCGTGGCCGTGGACCGAGAGCGACGACTCGTCGAGTTCGAAGCCGGGTTGCCTGCCGCGGACACGACGCAGGCTGGACCCGTGTCGGATCAAGATGTCCGCCGGTACGCCACCCGCGAAGCGGTCGTTCGTCTGCACTAGCACCGCTGCCGCGCCGGCCGTCTTGCGCGCATACTCGACGCAATGCGCCGTGTGCCGACTGCGTGAGGCGTCGCTTCTTCAAGCAGCCCACATCATCGATGACATCGATCCTCGCGGGACCGCGACCATCATCAACGGGATCGCGCTGTGCGCGATCCATCATCTCGCCTACGACCGGAACCTCCTCGGCATTGATCCCGGTGGCATCGTTCACATCGCGCAGCGGCTACTGGACGAGATCGATGGGCCCATGCTCCGGACCGGCCTTCAGGGCTTTCACGGAGCCGCCATCTTGCAGCCGCGCCGCCCAGATGAGCGGCCGGACCCAGAGCGCCTGGAGACGCGCTACGCGCAGTTTGCGCTCGCTTGACGACCGGCGTCTCGTGCGGGGAATCCTCGCATTCCAACCCGAGTACCGGCATCGGAGTCGCCGTGGTTTCCGTGGCGGGCAGTCGTCGTTGACGCGATCGACTTGGACGCGGCGGCTTTCTACCGCCGCTTCGGCTCCTAAAGCTCGATGGGCAACGCCCCTGGCGCCGCATCTCCGACATCGAGCGCGCTCCCGCCGGCTGAGCCTGGGTCCCGCGAAGCTGAGCACGGCACATCAAGTGTGCCCATTCTGGCTCGGCGCGGAAAGCGACTGGGCTACGCCATCTGCAGCCTCGCGGACGCGGTCGGCCAGCACCCGTAGCGTGCTTGGCCGTAGACGGGACGTCGGACCAGAAACGCTGAGGGAGGCCAGTGGGGGACCCGTAGCGGCGACGATAGGGGCGGCGACACAGGCGGCACCCTGCTCGTGCTCCTCGACCTCCGTAGCCCAGCCGCGCCGACGAACGAGGGCGAGCTCTCGTTGGAGATCGTCGGGTTCGGTGAGCGTTTGTGGCGTGAATCGTTCAAGTCCTGCTGCAAGTAGGGGGCCGACAACGGCATCGGGTTGCCATGCGAGTAGCGCCTTGCCGGCGGCCGTGACGTGAGCTGCCATTCGTGTCCCGACCTTGACCTCCATCCGAACTGTTCCGGGACCGAGCACCTGGTCGACGAAGATGACCTGGTTTCCGTCGAGAATCGTCAGGTGGGCGGTCTCGCCGCATGCTGCGGCGAGCTCGGTCATGTGAGGTAGCGCCGCAGCCCTCAACGTTGCGAGACGCTGCTCAGCTGCCGACACGAGACCTAGCAGACCGTGCCCAGCGCCGTACCGCCGTGACTCACGGTCCTGCTGCAGGAAACCAAGGTCCACCAGCGTGGTGAGTAGCCGATGTGCGGTGCTCGGAGCTAACGCGGCTGCTTCCGCGAGCTCCGCGAGCGGCATCTCGTCGCCGTGAGCGATGACGGTCAGAAGTGCCAACGCCCGCTGGACCGATCTGACGGGTGTTTGGTCCCGAGGCACGTTCACACCTTACACGGACCCCCGGTGGGCTCCACCTAATTGTCGTTCCGTGTGATGGAATACGTTGACGGCTCGGTTCTGTTTTGGCCGCAGGGCCAGACGTCCCGACCCAAAAGCTGGACACGCGTCCGTGGCGCAATCGCCCGGGTGCGGTCAAGAATAAGGCTGGGTTGCGGCCAGGCATGCCGCAACCGCCGACGCGAGGTTGTCGGTTCAGATTCGGAATCAGTCACCTAGCGCCGAGGAGCTTGCCATGGACTCGTCGACACCTGGACGGCCGGACGCGTACACCGACGTGACACGACGCTGGCACCCGTCGTCGCCGTCAGCACGAGCGTGCTACCGAGGAGACGAATGACGGTGAGTACCACCCCAGCCGCAACGGTGATCGAGATTCCCAAAGGCAATGTCTGCCACACGCTCTCCCCGGCACATTCGCCGGTGGCCACCGTGGCTCCCGGTAGTCGGCTCCGAATTGAGACCGAGCTGAACCTTGGAGACGTGCTGCACAACGTCGAGGACAAGTTCGACCAATCGATGCTGAGGCTGCCATATGTCAATGGGGCCACCGGGCCGGTCGCCGTCGAGGGAGCCACGGCGGATCACGTCTTGGCATGTCGCATCCTGGACATCGAGCTGGTTCCACCCGGGGTGACCGCCCTGATCCCGGGCGTAGGCGCCTTTCCTGACTGGATCCGGCGCAGGGAGCTCGGCGTACACGCCCGGGTCGTCGACGTGCAGGATGGTCACGTGCTTTGGGATCGTGGCTTGCGTATCCCGGTGCGCCCGATGATCGGCGTGCTCGGAACAGCGCCACTGATCGAAGCTGTGAGCACGACAGACAACGGACCCCACGGAGGCAACCTCGACGTTCAGGAGTTCGCTCCCGGCACAACGGTCTACCTGCCGGTGAAGGTCGATGGTGCGCTGATGTTCCTGGGAGACTGCCATGCCGTCCAGGGCGACGGCGAGCTCTGCGGATGCGGCGCGATTGAGATCCGGACCTTCACCACAGTCGAGATCGACCTCGCTCCGCGGCCGCTGAGCATGGTCTGGCCGCGGTTCGAAACGGCAGGCTACATCGGAACCGTGGCCTGCGCCCGGCCGCTCGAGGATGCGTTTCGACTGTCGGTCGAGGAGCTGATCCGCTGGATGATCGAGGACTATGGGTTTGCGGATGCGGAGGCTCTGCTGCTGTTGGGGCAGGTGGCTGAGGCGCGGTGCACCCAGGTGGTGAATCCCAAATACACCTATGTGACCAAGATCGCCAAGCGGTACCTCGGTCAGGTAGAGCCGACTGATGGCGAGCGCTCCGAGATGGGGCGAGGTCGGCAAGGAGAGTGAAGTGTCCGGCCGCCCCTTCCTGCAAATCCCCGGGCCGACCAACGTGCCCGAGCGAGTCCTGCGCGCCATGGACCGGGCCGTTCCCGATCATCGCGGGCCGGAGATGCCCGCGGTCACCGGCGAGATCGTGTCGCGCCTTCGCGGCGTATTTGGCACGCACGCTGCCGAGATCGTCATGTATCCAGGCTCGGGCACTGCCGCATGGGAGGCATCGCTCACCAACACGCTGAGTCCGGGGGATCGCGTGCTCGCATTCAACATCGGACATTTCAGCCACCTATACGCTGAATGCGCCCGGCGACTGGGGATGGTCGTGGATGAGCTGGAGTCGGAGTGGGGGAGCGGCCCGCGGCTCGCGGCACTCGAGGACACGCTACGTGGTGACCGGGAGCAGGCGATCCGCGCCGTGCTCGTTGTGCACAACGAGACCTCTACCGGCGTTACCTCCCGAGTCGGTCCCATACGGCACGTGCTTGACAATGTTGGTCATCCCGCGCTTCTGTTGGTTGACGCGGTGTCGAGCCTTGCGAGCATCGAGTTTCAGTTCGACGCCTGGGCGGTCGACGTTGCCCTGACCGCCCCTCAGAAGGGCCTGATGCTACCGCCGGGGATGGGCATCCTGGCGGTCAGTGAGCGTGCCCTGGCGGCAAGCCAGCGTGCGACCGCGCCGAGATACTTCCTCGATTGGCAGCCCGTGATCGAGCAGCTTCACCGAGGCTACTTTCCTTACACCCCCGCGACATTGCTGTTGTTCGGCCTGCGGGAAGCCCTGCGAATCCTCGACGAGGAAGGCCTTAGCGCGGTGTATGCCCGTCACGCACGCCTTGCCGAGGCTGTTCGCGCCGCGGTCGGTCAGTGGAACCTGCAGATCCTCTGCAGGGATCCAGCCGAGTATTCGAATACGGTCACGACGATCGTCGTGCCGGTCGACGCTGACTCGGACGAGGTGCTACGGATCGCCGATGAGCGATTTCGCCTCTCGCTGGGAGTAGGACTTGGGAAATCGAAGGGTCGCGCCTTTCGCATCGGTCATCTCGGCTCGCTGAACGAGCTCGAGGTGCTTGCGACGATCGCAGGAGTGGAGCTGTCATTACACGGGGCCGGAATCCCGATCCGGCTCGGCGCCGGTGTCGCGGCTGCTGAGCGCCTATTTGCAGAGCCGGCGCCAACAGCGGTCCGCGCGATGGCATCCTGAAGCGAGCTCTTGTTGACGCGGGCGCGCCCGCAGCCGGACGGTGCCTACCTATTCCGCTCTACGGAATGAGCAATCCGTTTCATTCCGTTTGTTGTACCGCTGGCCGCCCTCAGGTTCCAAACATTGTCCGCGCGGCCAGTTTATGGCGGATCGGGAAGCCGGACAATGACGAACGGGCCGCGCGAAGCCGCCTTGGCCCTCCGCCCAGTGGCGATGACCACCGGGCCAAGCCGTCAGCTGCTCCTTGCCCGTCCGCCGATAGGAGAGTGCTCTGTGGCCATCGAAGCCCCCCCGCCCGCCGTGGGGTCCCCGTCGCTTCCCTCCGCGTACGCCCGCAAATCCACCGGACTTGTCCGGCAGATCAGCCTCACTGGACAAAGCGTGTTCGCCGCGTCGGGCAATCCGTTCGGCTTCTCGCTCGTCATCACCCTGTTCGCGCTGACACTGTTCCCGCGCAGCAATTTCTACATTGCGATGGCCATCGCGCTCGTGTGTGGCGCTGCTTCGTGGGTGACGTTTGCGCTGCTGAGCGCGATGATGCCTCGCGTCGGCGGCGACTATGCATTCGTCTCTCGGATCCTGAATCCAGCGCTCGGACTCGGCAGCAACCTCTCATTCTTCGTAGGCTCGATGATGGCGGCCGGCCTATGGTGCTACTGGGTCGCCGAGCAGGGTCTCTCGCCGGCGCTCACCGTCATCGGCGCAGTGACCCATTCCAAGAGCCTGACCTCAGCCGGTGCGTCGTTCGGGCCCACCCACCAGGTCAACTGCTTCCTTGTCGCCGCCGGCGCACTGCTGCTGATGAGCGGTCTGTCCGCGCTCGGAACGCGCATCGCATTCCGAGTGGTCACGGCTCTGTTCATGATCGCCGCCGCGGGCTTCGTGATCGACATGCTCATTCTCGCGCTGACGAGCCACGGAAGCTTCGTGTCACGCATCAACCACCTCGCGGGCCCCGGCAGCTACACCAAGACAGTCGCGAAGGGATCCGCGAGCCTGCTTCCGACGCACGGCTACAGCGTGAAGTCGACGATCGGGGCGGCGTATTACTGTCTTTCGAACACGGTCTTCTGCTGGGCCGGGGTCTACACGATTGCCGAGTTCCGAGGAGCCGGGCAGCGCAAGCGCCAACTGCAGACGATGTTCGGCACGGGCAGCGGGCAGATCTTCCTGATCCTGATTGCGGCCTTCATCTTCCTCCACACGGTCGGTTACAGCTTCTTCATCTCCGCGCTCGGCGGAAACTACAACGGGCCCGGTGGCACCACGATCGGACTTGCCGGATATGTCTACTTCGCCGGCCTCGCGACACCGGGCAAGCTGCTCGTGGCCATCCTCTCACTCTCGTTCATGGGGTGGTGGCTCCCGGGTTTGTGGGTCAACCTGGCCATGGCGCAGCGCGCGCTGCTGAGCTACTCCTTCGACGGCTTGCTGCCGAAGCGGATCGCCTATGTGAGTCCCAAGACCCACACCCCTCTGGTAGCCATCGCCATCGTCACGGTCGGCTCCCTCGCCGGCTGTGCGTGGGTCAGCTTCAGCTCAAGCTTCTTCAAGGTGCTCGGGATCATGCTGCTCCTCTCGTTCGTACCGATGATCTTCGTTGGCGTGGCGGCGGTCGCTGTCAAACGTCGACGCTCGGATCTCTACAAGGGCTCGCCGGCGGAATGGCGAATCGCCGGCGTCGAGGTCCTGCCTATTGCCGGCGCCGGCTGCCTGTTCGTTGGTGTCGCCGCGATCGCCACGGCGCTGTACTTCCACACCCAGCTCGCGTTCAATATCTGGGTGGCAGGTGTGCTGCCGTTCGGGATCATGGCGATCGGCCTCACGTGGTACGCCGTCGCGCGCTCCGTACGGCGCAAGCACGGCGTCGATCTCGATCTCGTCTACCGGACGATCCCGCCAGAGTGAAGACGTTCTTCAACCGCCGTTCCGCGGTGGGCGCGCCGCCGAACGCACGGCGGCTGTTCTTCGCGACAGACATTCACGGCTCTGATCGGTGCTTCCGCAAGTTCATCAACGCGGGACGGTTCTACGGGGTCGACTATCTCATCATGGGAGGCGACATCACCGGCAAGTCACTGGTGCTGATCGAGCAGACCGCGCGAGGATGGTCAGCGCAGTTCAACGACCACCAATACGTCGACATCGATGACGAGGCGAGAATCGCCCTCGAGCAGAACATCCGTGATCACGGCCAATATCCGTACGTCGGAGATCGTGGCGAGCTCGAGGCGCTCGCCGACGAGGGATATCGCGACGTTGCCTTTCGCGCCGCGGTCGTGGACGGTATTCGGCGCTGGGTCCAGCTCGCCGAGGAGCGTCTTGCCGGCACAGGTATACGCTGCTTCATCACGCCTGGCAACGACGACTACTTCGACATCGACGAGCCGCTGCAGGAGTCGAATGTCGTGGAGTTTGTCGACGGCAGCACGATCCGGTTGGACGAACACGAGATGCTGACATGTGGGTACTCGAACATCACGCCTTGGGGGTCACCCCGAGAGCTGCCCGAAGAGCAGATCCTCAAGCGGCTCAACGACATGGCAAGCGGAGTCGAAGACCGCGAGAACCTGATTGTGGTGATCCATCCTCCGCCCTTCGACACGCCTTTAGATCACGCCCCCGCGATTGACGGAGAGTTTGTCGTACAGATGCAGAGCGGCGCGCCGAAGCTTATTCCGGTCGGATCGACTGCGGTGCGCGACTTCGTCGAGGCCCAGCAGCCGCTGCTGGGACTTCACGGCCACGTTCATGAGTCCAAGGCGTCGGATTACATCGGCCGCACTCTCTGCATAAACCCCGGTTCGGAGTACACGGAAGGGACCCTCGCCGGAGCTATAGTCACGCTTGGCGACCACCGAGTGCTCGCCCATCAGCTGATCGTGGGCTGACGCGAGTGCACGCTGAGCGCCCGCTGCCGGGCATGACTGACGAGGCGCAGCGGGTCGCCGCGGCGGCGGAGAGCGCGGGTGTGACGCTGCGGGTGACGGGAGGTGTTGGCGTCGCCTTGACCTGCGTCAGCGCAAGTAGCCACCCACTCTCACGTACCTACAGCGACATCGATGTGGTCAGCCATGCGAAGGAGCGCAAGGCAATCATCCGGCTGCTCGAGGCGCTCGGTTACGCGGCCGATGAGACCTTCAACGCGCTGCATGGAGCACGCCGCCTCTTCTTCTGGGACTCGACCAACGAGCGTCAGCTGGACGTCTTCCTCGACAAGGTCGAGATGTGCCACGTGATCGACCTCAGGGACCGGCTGCAGGCCCCGGGGCCGGTCCTGACGCCGGCCGATCTGCTGCTGATGAAGCTGCAGGTTGTCGAGTCCAACGACAAGGACCTCAGCGACATCGTCTGCCTGCTCACCGACAAGGACTTCACGCACGGCTCCGACGTCGGGATCGACCTGAACTACCTCGCCGGCCTCGCGTCGGAGGACTGGGGACTCTGGCGCACGGTAACGATGGTCGCCGAGCGCGCGGGCACGTGGGCCACGCACACGGCTGGGCTCGCCTCACGAGACCGAGTCCAGCGGCAGGTGGGCGAGTTCTTAGAGGTGCTCGAAGCCGAACCAAAATCTCGAGCATGGAGACTTCGAGCACGGATCGGAGAACGCAAGCAGTGGTACATGACCCCAGAGGCGGCGCACTGAGCGTGCAGCGCATACCGAGAACAGAGCTGGTGTACGAGTACGCACGCGGGCGTACTCCAGTGGCAACGCTCGACTCAGGCGACACCGTGCTCGTCGAGACCAAGACCGCATTCGGCGAGGCCGAGTTGATTCACGGCCAGGAGGTGGATGGACCGCCCGAGGGGCGAGCAGATCCGCTAACGGGCCCGATTCACGTGACCGGTGCCGAAATCGGGGACGCGCTGGCGGTCCACATCAGACGCATCGATTTGGTCGGGGAGCCGGCGATCGGTCCGATTCGCGGGTGCAGCGCACTCGATTGGGGCGCACTTCCCGTCGACGTGCTCCCGATCACCGATGGCCGGATCACCGTCGCCGGTTTCTCGCTTCAGGTCCGGCCGATGATCGGCTGCATCGGGGTGTCGCCCGTGTCCGGTACGACGCCGACCACGAGCGTCGGCGATCACGGCGGCAACCTCGATACCAAGCACATCGTCGCCGGAGCCACGGTGATGCTGCCTGTCTTCGAGCCGGGTGCGGGCCTGGTCCTCGGAGACTGCCATGCGCTGCAGGGAGACGGAGAGATGACGGGCGCGCCGCCGGAGACAGATGCCGAGGTGACGATCACCGTCGAGGTGATCAGCGGACTCACGCTCGAGCGCCCCCGCGTCCTGAGCGACGCTCGCTTCATGACGCTTGCCTCGGCGGACACACTGGAGGCGGCCTGTCGGCTGGCGATCACCGACATGGTGAAGGCGCTCACGGAGCGCACCGCGCTGACCGCAGACGAGGCGTACGTGCTGCTCACGCTCTGCGGCGATCTCGAGATCAGCCAAATCGTGAACTCATGGGTCACCGTGCGCGTCGCGGTCGATCGCGCGCAGTTCGGGCTCTGACGGCGAACGCAGAGTGATGAGCGACGAGCTGTGCGAGATGCAGGCCACGGAGCTGCTGGCTCTGATGGCCGCGAACGCTACCTCGAGCGTCGAGGTGATGACCTCGCATCTTGATCGGATCGCGCGGGTGAACCCGAGATTGAATGCGATCGTGACGCTTGTCGCGGACCAGGCGCTCGAGTCCGCGCGGGACGCAGACGCAGCGCGGCGCTGTGGCGGGCCGCTCGGCGCATTACACGGACTGCCGATCGGTATCAAGGATCTGGTTGACACGGCCGGCATCCGCACGACGTACGGGTCGCCGATCTACGCAGACAACGTGCCCGTGGAGGATGCCTCGATCGTCACGCGGCTCAAGGCTGCCGGAGCGATCGTGGTCGGGAAGACGAACACGCCGGAGTTCGGTGCCGGATCGCACACGTTCAATCCGGTTTTCGGGGCGACCCGCAATCCGTATGACGACTTGCGATCAGCCGGCGGCAGCAGCGGCGGGGCGGCGGTCGCCTTGGCCTCCGGCATGCTGCCGCTGGCCGACGGCACGGATCTCGGGGGGAGCTTGCGCAACCCCGCGGGATTCTGCAACGTGGTCGGACTGCGACCCTCTCCGGGACGGGTGACGTCCCTGCCGGTGACCGATGTGTGGGATCCCCTCTCGGTCGCGGGCCCGATGGCACGGACTGTGCGTGATGTCGCCCTAGCGCTCGACGTGATGTCGGTGCCTGATCCGCGGGCGCCGCTGTCGGTCGCCGGCGCCGCGGAGTCCTATCAGTCCGCGGTCGGCCAGGACATCAGCGGCTTTCGCATCGCGTGGAGCCGTGACCTCGGGGGTCTACCGCTCGAATCCCAGGTCGCGCACGCGCTGGCCCCCCAGCGTGCCATCTTCGAGGGCCTCGGCTGCGAGGTCTGCGATGCCGAACCCGATCTCAGCGACGCCGATGAGGCGTTCGATGTGCTCCGGGCGCTCGGCTTCCTCGCAAGCCACCACGAGAAATGGCTCCTGCACCGCACGCTCCTGAAGGACACGGTGGTCTGGAACATCGAGGCCGGCTTGGAGCTGACGCCGCTGCGAATTGCTGGGGCCATGAGCCTGCGGAGCGCGATCGTCGAACGCACGATTGCCTTCTTTGAGCACTTTGACGCACTCGTGCTTCCCGTGTCCCAGGTCGCTCCGTTCCCGCTCGCTTACGACTGGGTCCGGGACATCGAGGGGCATCCGATGGAGCACTACGTCGCGTGGCAGCGAAGCTGCAGCCGGATCAGCATCAGCTCCCACCCTGCGATCAGCGTCCCGGCTGGATTCACGCCGAGCGGCCTACCGGTCGGCATCCAGATCGTTGGGCGATACCGAGACGAGCGCCGGCTGCTGAGCATCGCGAGCGCCTTCGAGGAAGCGACGCAGCACGGCCGGCGACGCCCCGCGCTCGGCTCGCTCGAGCCCGACGAGACCGCGACTCTGTGAGTGGCGATCAGGAACCGCAAGGCGAGCTCACGGGCTACGCGGATCGCCTCAGCGTCGCACCGGGCCAGACGATTCGCTTCTACGTCAGCACCGACCGTCCGGATTACGATCTGCGGATCGTCCGCATGCTTCACGGTGACACCAACCCCGCCGGTCCGGGACACAAGGAGCAGGCGATCCAGAGCACCGCTGAGGCGCGCTTCCCCGGTCGTAGTCAGCGTGCACACGCAGGGTCGTTCGCGATCGTTGGGCAGCATCCACTCGCGAACGCGAATGGGGCGTACACCCTCTGTGCATTTGTGCAGGCCACGACCCCGCAGCTGCGACGCGAGCAGGGGTTAATCTCGGTGTGGTCTGAAGAGAACTGCGACGGGATCTCTCTGCGCCTTGATCGCGAAGGTGTCCTCACGCTGTGGGTCGGCGGCTCGGCAGTGCCCGTCACGGCCGTGCCGCTGCGCCGCCGCGAATGGTATTTCGTCGCCGCGGGCATCGACATCGACCGCAGCACGGCCATGTGTGCGGTGCGGCCGCTGGGCTCACTGGGCGCCCAGCCATCGCGCACCGTGGCCGTGGCACTTTCGACTCCGGTCGAGCTGGCGCAGGATCTCCCGCTGCTGTTAGCCGCCATCTCCCGCCCGCGAGATGCCGGACGGTCCGCCGAGGCGTCGGGGCACTTCAACGGGAAGCTCGAAGCGCCGCGGATCTACCGACAGCTCTTGAGCGAAGCCGAGATCGACGGCGCCGCCACCGGCGCAGAGCCGTACCAACCGGCGGCGTACTGGGACCTTGGCTTATCAGTGGCCGACGATCGCGTGCACGACATCGCCGGGCAGCATCATGGCCGCCTGATCAACATGCCCACTCAAGCGGTAACCGGTCACCGGTTCAACGGTGAGCAGTCAGACCCGGCCCACGCACCCGAGCAGTACGGCGCCATCCACTTCCACGATGACGATCTCGAGGACGCCGGCTGGGAATCCGATGCAGCGTGGCTAGTGCCGAGCGAGCTCCCCAGCGGCACGTATGCCGCGCGTCTGGACGCCGGGGGGAGGGTCGATCACATCCCGTTTGTCGTGCGCCCGCCAACGGGCGTGGCCACCGCCGAGATCGGCGTGCTGCTTCCGACCTTGACCTACCTGGCGTACGCCAACGAGGGCATCGTCGCCTCCGGTGTCGCGGACAAGCTGATGGTGGATGGCGTAGGCTCGATTCACTGGGCAGACCGCTATGTCGGCGAGCACCCCGAATGGGGTCGATCGCTCTACGACGACCACAGCGATGGATCTGGCGTCTGCTACTCATCGCGGCTGCGGCCGATTCCGAACATGCGTCCGGGTTACCGATTCTGGTCAACGGGCGCGCCGGAGCGCTACGCCGCCGATCTGTACCTCGTCGACTGGTTAGATCACGAGCGGCAGGCGTGCGACGTCTTCACCGACGAGGACCTGCACGACGACGGCCTCGCCCTCCTCGAGCGCTACAAGGTGATCCTGACGGGCGCCCATCCCGAGTACTGGACGTGTGCGATGCTCGATGCCGTCGAAGGCTACCTCGCAGGGGGTGGACGCCTGATGTATCTCGGCGGCAACGGCTTCTATTGGGTGACCACGATCTCCACCGACAAGCCGCACATGATCGAGGTCCGACGAGGCTTCAACGGCACCCGCGCCTGGGAGTCGGCGCCTGGAGAAGGGCACCACTCGACGACCGGGGAACCGGGAGGGCTGTGGCGCTACCGCGGGCGCCCGCCAAACCGACTCGTGGGCGTGGGGTTCACCGCTCAGAGCGATGCTCAGCGCAAGGCGCCCGGATACCGGCGTCTCCCCGACGGTGAGCATCCTGAGGCGGCGTTCGTGTTCGAGGGCATCGGACCCGACGAGATCATCGGCGATTTCGGGCTCATCAACGGCGGAGCGGCTGGATACGAGATCGACCGCTACGACCCCGACATCGGCGCTCCCCACTCTGTCTGGCATCTTGCGAGCTCGCGGGGCATGCATGACGAGAGCTTTCTTCTCGCGATCGAGAACCTGTTGTTCACAGTTCCTGAGATCGCCGGACCGACCCAGGACATGGTCCGCGCCGACATGGTCTATGCCCAGGTGGGCCGAGCTGGCGGAGAGGTCTTCAGCGTCGGCTCGTGCAACTGGTGCGGAAGCCTCTCCCACGGTGACTACGCGAACAACGTCTCCCGCGTGACCAGCAATGTCCTGCGCCGGTTTCTACGCGAGGACTGCGAATAGGTCACATCGCGATCTCGCGAGCCTCCTTCGTGCGCTGAGGCTTCCACCCTTGCCTCGGAACGCAGCTCAAAAGCAGCTTGGTGTACGGATGCTGCGGATTGGCGAACATCGTGTCCGCGGGCCCACGCTCGACGATCTGACCGTCACGCATGACGATGACGTCGTCTGCCACCTGGCGTACCACCGCCAGATCGTGTGTCAGCAGCATGTAGGACACCGCGGTCTGCCGGCGCAGCTCCGAGAGCAGGTTGAGGATCTGCGCCTGGATGGACATGTCCAGCGCTGACACCGCCTCATCGAGGATGACGAGCTGTGGCTCGACCGCCAGCGCCCTCGCTATCGCAGCTCGTTGACGCTCTCCTCCCGACAGGCCACGAGGCAGTGTTCGTCCCCGTCGTTCATCCAGGCCAACCTGCTCGAGCAGCGTTGCGACACGTCGCTCGCGTTCTGCCGGCGTGAGGTCGAAGTGGAGCCTCAAGACCTGGCGAATGGACTCCCCAACGGGTTGGCGAGGATCGAAGGAGGCATACGGATCCTGAAAGACCATCTGGGCAAGTCGGGCTCGTTGCTTGCGCGCCGTCGCCCCGCGTCCTAGCCTCCGCGGGTCGACTCCGCCGATCAGAAAGCCGCCGGCTGTCGGCTCTTCGAGCCCCATGATGATCCGGGCAATGGTGGTCTTGCCCGATCCGGACTCGCCGACAACTCCCAGAGCTCTGCGCTGCTGAAGATCGAACGACACACCGTCCAGCGCGGTGATGCCAACCCCGCGGCGCGGGCCGTGGCGAGGTGGGAACGTCTTGCGGAGATCCGCGACCTCGAGAACCGCGTCGGTCACGACGCCTCCCCCGCCCTCGCGAGTGAGGACGCCAGCGTCTCCGCGCGGATACAGCTCGTACGGCCACCACGAAGGTCCCGCACAACCGGCGGGGTATCACTGCACTGCGGCATTGCGAGCGCGCACCGGGCTGCAAAGGGACAGCCCTCGGGTGCCTCCACTGCAGACAATGGGCGCCCGGGGATGACGTCCAGGTATTCCGGTTTACGCGTGAGGCTTGGTCTACTGGCTAGGAGAGCGGCGGTGTAGGGGTGAAGCGGGGCATCGTGCAACAGCGACGAAGCCTGGTCCTCCATGATGCGGCCCCCGTACATGACTAGGGTCCGATCGCACACTGCTGCCGCCAGCTCGAGATCGTGGGTGATCAGGATGAGCCCCATCTCTCGGTCGCGCCGCGCGTCATCGAGGATGCTCATGACGTCCGACTGCGTGGTGACGTCGAGCGCCGTTGTCGGCTCGTCGGCGAGGATCAGCATCGGTTCCATCGCCAGCACCGCGGCAATCATCACCCTCTGCAGAAGACCACCCGAGAGCTCGTGCGGGAACTGACGTAGCCGAGCCTCGGGACGTGAGACCCCCACGTCGTCCAACAATCCCACGACCCGCCGGCGGGCCTCTTGCCGACTCATCCCGCGCAACGTGGTGAGCGCCTCGGTCAGGAAGTCGCCGACCGGCAAGACCGGATTGATGCTCGCCCGGGGATCCTGGAAGATCATCCCGATGCCGCCCGTACGGTACGTGCGCAGCGCGTCCGCAGACATCTCGAATACCGACTCGCCGAGAAACGAGACTTGGCCAGTCACTGCTGCCCCCGGCGGCAGCAGACGTCCGATCGCGCGCGCCGTCATCGACTTGCCGGAACCTGACTCGCCCACGACCGCCACTGCCTCGCCCTTCGCCACCCCGAACCCAATGTCGCGCAACACAGCTCGGAGCGTGTTCTCAACCAGGACCTCGACTCCCAGCCCCTCGGCTTCGAGCAGGAGGGTCATGCCCGCCCTCGGCCGGCAATCGGCTCCTCACCTAGGCGAGCGCTCAGCGCGGTCGCAGCGACGATCGTCAACACAATGAACACGCTGGCGAACAGCGTCTCCCAAGGAGCTCCCTGGAGGATCGAGTCCTGCCCCTCGTTGACGAGCACACCCCAGTCCGGAGTAGGGGGCTGGACACCGAGCCCAAGGAAGTTGATCGCCAGCAGGTCTGTCATCCCATAGGTGAACGTGAGCGCTAGTTGCGCCCATATGGTGCGGGAGATGTTCGGCAGAACATGGCGGATGCAGATCGTGAAGCCGGAGAACCCCTGCACGGTCGAGGCGGCGATGTAGGGTAACGATCGCTCGCGCAAGGCAGCGCTGCGTATGATGCGCGCGACCCACGGGGTGTTGGCGATCGTCAGGGCGACGATTGGCGCGGTTAGTCCCCGACCCAGGATCGCGACGGCCATCATCGCCATCAGGAGCCCGGGGAAGGCGAAGAGAATCTCCATGCCCCTTGATAGGAGCGCGTCGGAGACCCCCCGCTTCCAGGCGGCCACGACACCGATCATGGTGCCCAGGGCCGTCGCGCCGACGGCGATCAGGATCGGGCCGAGAATGCTCGGCCTGGCCCCGGCGAGCACTCGGGAGAAGATGTCGCGTCCCGTTGCGTCGGTTCCGAAGAGATGAGCGAGGGAGGGCCCTTGGAGCGCGATTTGCAGGTTGACGGCATCCGGATTCTGGGGCGCGATAGCCGACCCTAGGAGGACGAACACGGCCATGGCAGCCAGCACCACACCGCACAGGACGAGCACCACATTGCTTGCGCCGCCGAGCCGCGCGCGTCGCCGGTAACCCACGCGGGCGCCTACGGCAGACATTCCGCGAAGCCACTCATTCGAGCGTTATCCGAGGATCGAGCCGGGCGCAGATCGCGTCGACGATGAAGCCGATGACGACGAATGCGGCGACTGCGACGAGAGACACCGCCTGGATCACCGGGAAGTCGTCCTGGGCGATCGCGCTGACCAGGAGGGAACCGAGGCCGTTCAGCGAGAAGGCTGTCTCCACCACAGCGGCTCCGACGACGAGGTAGGCAATCACGATTCCCGATGCCGTCGTGACGGGGATCGCGGCATTCCGCAGTACATGGCGCCGGATCACGCGTCCATGGGGGAGACCTCTGACCGTGGCGGTCGTCACGTGCTCCTTCTGGAGCTCGCCCTCGACCGAGGCTTGCGTCAGGCGGCCGATGTAGGCGACCGACCCAAGCGCGAGCGCGACGGACGGGAGGGTGAGATGCCAGATCTCGTCGATGAACCCCGAGCCGGAGCCGAAAACTGGGAACCAGTGCAGCTGGACGCTGAAGATGGCGATCAGCAGCAGCGAGGCGACGAAGGTCGGTATCCCGAGGCCGATCGCCTCTGCAACCACTATCGCCGTCCCGATGGGCCCTCGCTTGAGTGCCGCGACAGCGCCCGAGAGCATGCCGACCACAATGACCAGCAGGGAGCACATGCTGACGAGGATCAGCGTCGTCGCGATCCGTGGCGCCATCACGGCGGTCACGCTCTCACTCTCGACGTAGGAGGTCCCGAAGTCTCCCCTGACCGCATGCCCGAGCCAGTGGACGTATTGCACCACGAATGGCGCGTTGAGGTCGTAACGCGCCTCGAGCAGCGCCCGGGTATGCGCATTGACCGGGCGACCGGCGGTGAGCGCCGTGATGGGACTTCCCGGCGCGAGGAATAGCGATCCGAAGATCACCACGCTGGCGACGAGGACCACCACGACGCCGTGCACGAAGCGGCGGAGGATGAATCTCGTCACTTACTCTTCACACGCTACCGGGGACGAAAGCTACCCGGCCGCGCCCAGCTGCGCTGCCCAGGGATAGTGGAATGCATACGGCCAGCTGGCGGAGGGGCCTGTGATGCGCTTGCCGAGGAACATTCTCTCCGGGGTGTAGAGAAGCGGAATGTAGCGGCTCGACTTCACCACGACCTTGTCGACAGCGACGGTAAGCTCCGCACGTTTCGTCGGATCGGTCGTGGCGTTCGCTTCATTGAACTCCTTCAGTGCCGCCGGAGGCAGCGTCCATCGGCTGAGGTTGGTCGGGCCTGGGAGTGTGTTAACGGCCATTGCCTCCAGGGGGTCGGTCATGTCGGTCCAGAGCTGGAAGCTGAGCAGGAGGTCGTAGCCCTTCCGGGCCGCCGGCGAGAGGTAGAGCGCATTGACTGCCGCCGGCTGCAGCGGCACAGCTTGCATCGGGATCCCCACCGCTTGAGCCTCGGCGACGATGGCGGTGGCGACCACTGACTCGGTTGTGATCCCCGCCGTGTAGACCATCGTCAGGGGCTTGGTGATCTTCCCAACCTGGGCAACGATCCGGCGGGCCTGCTGCAGGTTCACCTGGCGCTGCCCGAACTCTCGTGAGAGCTCTTCGTTGTACGCCTGGTAGACGGGAGCCGCCTGCGGGTAATGGATCGGGAACACGGAAGACGAATAGATCGGCGCCGCTGCGCCGTCGTAGCCGATCTTCGCCAGCGCGCGGCGATCGATCGCGAGCGACAACGCCGCCAGCAGCCGAGTCTCTCGGTTGGTATTACCGCCGATCGCCACGAGTCCAGCGAGATCCGTTGCCGCGCCGACGTAGAGATGACCAGCCGACGTCTTGCGCAGCTCGCCGACCGAGCTTGCCGGGGCGTCGTACGTCCCGTCGATCTCGCCGGTCAGCAGGGCGTCGGTCAGGGTGCTCGAGTCGGTGACGAACTTGAACGTCACGCTCGCGACTTTCGGCTCCAGCGCCTTGTCCCAGTAGTGCGGGTTGCGCACGATGACGATCTGCTGACCCGGCGTCCAGCTCTTGAACTCGAACGGTCCGCTGCACATCACGCCGCGCTGTGGATTTCCGTAGCTACCGCCCGCAGCCTTGGTAAACGCCTCCTCGGTCACAACGCCCATGCCCGTACCCATCATCTCGTTCACCAGGACATTGGGTCGATGCGTGGTGACGGTCACCTGCAGTGGCCCGGTCTGCCTGACGCTGGCGATCATCACGCCAGCCGGTTGGAGATAGACGGAGCCGACGGCGGGGTTGATCTGGCGCTCCAGGCTGTAGGCGACATCTGCGCCGGTGAGCGGCTTGCCGTCCCAGAAACGCACTCCGGGTCGGATGTTGTAGACCCAGGTCAACGGGTTCGGATGGCTGTAGGACTCCGCGAGATCGGGAACGATCTGCATTGCGGCGTTGATCCGGAACAGGCTGTCGCACATCTGCGCGAGAACCTCATTCTCGGACACGTTCCAGTCCTTGGTGGGATCGAGCGGAACTGGTTCTCCAATCGGAAGGTCCCAGACGACGTTTGACAGGTCGCCCTTCGGAGCGGGCGTGTACGTCGTCAGAGTGAACGAGCCGCTGGAGGCCGAGTTGGTGACGCCACCGCAGGCGCTGAGGATCGTCGCGGAACCGATCGCAGCAGCCGCCATGATCCAGCGCGCGCGATGTCTGGCTCCGGAGCGAGCGATCACCCGTGAGTAGAGGGCGATGCGACGCATCGCCACGATCATGCTCACGATGGAGCGGATGCTGCCCGTCTTGGGCGTCTCGGTTCCGTCCACGGACATCTCCGGGCCTACATCAGTCGGCGGTTCCACGCGATCTCCTTAAGCGCCAGGTCACGCGCATCATCCAGGCCACGCCCTCACTTTCGTTAGCTACCGGTGGCCAGCATCTAAGTTCTCCATCTGGCCAGATGGCCAAAAATCGGAATTCCAGCCACGGCCGATTCCGCGGTGCGGGATGGGGTGCCGGTCTCCGCTACGGGGGCTTACGCGTCAGGGCGACGGCTTGAACGGGCGAGCAATCACCGGGGCCTCAAGACCTCGGGACTAGCGTACGTCACGTAAGCCTCGCCTTGAGCTCCGCCAGCCATTCCGAAAAGGTCATTCCGTCTCCCGGCGCCAATAGCCGGTCCCGAGCTCATCTACCAGTAACCGCCGAAGCGCGTCCTCGGGCATTCTCGTACCCTGGCAGATCCTTTCTTGTGTCGAGTCAGTCACCGAGACCAGGATCCTCATCAGATTGCTGCGTTGCGCCCCGAACATAGATTCGAATGTCGTCCAAGGCATCGTCAACCCGTCCCGCTAGTCGTGGGTCCGAGCGTAAACGTTCGAGCTCCGGGATAACCCGTTCTATGTCGAGATCCTGCTGGCGACGGGCGATATGGGCGAGTCCCAGAACCGCCGTAGCGATCAGATCAACATCGGGGTCGTGTAAATGCTGCAAGCTAAGTTCTTGCGCCGAGCGCCAGTCGGGATCGTAGATGGCCAAACTCAGTAGAGCATCAATCCGTGACCGTTTGTCTCCTTCTCTCAGCTGCGCGTGCGCTACCTCTCTCGGAAGGTGAGGAGGAGTCTCGTAGGTTTCGCTCATCGCTGTTCTCCGGTAAGAATTTGACCACGCGGACCCGAGAGGCCAGACCGTCGAAGCATTGCCTGCATCGGTTGACTCAATTCGTTCCAAGTTCGGTAGTGACCGTGGAATACCCCTTGACCGGGGTACGTCTCGTCGAAGACAACATATTGGTCATTCTCATAATCAACGCCAACACGTCGCGTGCTGTTGTCTGAGAGCTGCAAAGAGTTGTCCAACGAACGCTGGCCGCTCTCGGCGGGCAGGTCAGGATGCTTCGGCGATGCTTGGAATTCGAGGCGATTCATCGCCCCCATGTCGCCGACTGCTGTTTCACCTCCGTCGTCGCCCAGGTCTTCGGCGAGTTTCGCCGCGTCTCTGCCTCCGTCCACTCTGTCGACAACCAGTGCGTCGGGGTCGGCGGGGATCATGGCGGCGAGTTCGCCGCCGCGGTAGCGGGCGGTGTTGGGGTTCCCGAAGCTGAGCGCTCCGAAGGTGAATGTGTTCAGGAATCCGCCGGCGGCGTCGATCAGGCTGCCTCGTTGGGGTTTCGGGGCGTCTCGTTCGGCGACTTGGAGGTCGTGGAGGAACGCGGCTACGGCGGCGGGGGTGAGGTTCTGACCGGCGAGGCGCTTGAGTAGGGCGGGGTTGGTCGCGGCTTTGGCGGCGTTGGCGAGGTTCCCGGCGCCGTGGAGCATCTTTTTGGCGAGGTTGATGTCGGCGGGGGTGATGTTGATCGGGATCGGCGTGGGGAGGTGGGGGATGGTGTGGATCTCCGCGCCGGCGGCTTGGATCTGCCCTTTGACCTCGTCGGCTTGCTGCTGGTAGGCGTGGTCGGCGTCGCGTCCTTGCTTTTGGGCGCTCTCGAGCTGCGCGCGGGCCTGGTTGGCTTGTCCTTGCGCGGCCTGGGCCTGATCGCAGGCGAGCGTGGCTTGGTGGTTGAGCTTCGCTTGGGCGTGCGGGTGCGCGGCGAGCTGGGCCTGCGCGGAGAGGTTCTGGGCGTCCTGGGCGTGCTGGTCGGCTGCCTGTTGCGCGGCGTTGAGCTGCTGCTGGTAGCTCTGGCAGTCCTTCGCCGCCTGGCGGGTGAGTTTCTGTGCGCGCCACAGCTCGCCGGCGAGCCGGTCTAGCGTCGTGCCGGCGTTCGTGAACGCGTCGGCGTTTGCGAGCAGCACGCTGCTTGCCTGCCCGGCGCGCTCAGCGAACGCGGCCTGCGCCTCACCCTGCCAGCCGCCGACGGCGATCTTGGAGCCTTGCGCGATCCCGTTCCCCTGCAAGACCAGGCCCTGGCCACCGTTCCGGCAGCTGCTGGCTGCCGTCTCGAGCTCCGCCGCGCTGCCCTGCGGGATCGAGAACCCAAACGTCGTCAACCCGCCAAACGGATCCCCACCCCCACCCACACCAGGCAACGGACCCCCCGCGAACGGGCTCTCCAGCGCGCTCACCCGCCCACCGCCATACTCGCCGCCGCCGCCTGATCGGAGAGCTCATACGCCCTCGCGGCCTCCGACAACGCCCGCACCAGATCGCCGGACACCTCGTCCGCATCGATCAGCGCCCGACCGGCCCGCCCCACAAACTCGCCCCACACCCCGGCAACAGGCGTCTGCGCCGCCGCGCCCGAGACCCCACCCAACCCGCCAGCCCCAACAACCGACCCGCCCGCCGCGATCACAGCCGAACCCAACGACAAACCCTCAGTCACAACCCGAAAACCA